>WLWD01006173.1_pt1 | contig 282037 bp, 232 predicted proteins | sample 6712731 | NCBI WGS metagenome assembly WLWD01 (sample SAMN12718690, study PRJNA576275) | sponge metagenome | isolation source: marine sponge | host: Mycale hentscheli | place: New Zealand: South Island, Marlborough, Capsize Point | collected 2014-11-01
TTACTCTCACATAATGCCTCGTTCACACCCCTCATGTTTGCACGTTACTCTCACATAATGCCTCGTTCACACCCCTCATGTTCGCACGTTACTCTCACATAATGCCTCGTTCACACCCCTCATGTTCGCACGTTATTCTCACATAATGCCTCGTTCACACCCCTCATGTTTGCACGTTACTCTCACATAATGCCTCGTTCACACCCCTCATGTTTGCACGTTACTCTCACATAATGCCTCGTTCACACCCCTCATGTTTGCACGTTACTCTCACATAATGCCTCATTCACACCCCTCATGTTTGCACGTTACTCTCACATAATGCCTCATTCACACCCCTCATGTTTGCACGTTACTCTCACATAATGCCTCATTCACACCCCTCATGTTTGCACGTTACTCTCACATAATGCCTCATTCACACCTCTCATGTTTGCACGTTACTCTCACATAATGCCTCATTCACACCCCTCATGTTTGCACGTTACTCTCACATAATGCCTCATTCACACCCCTCATGTTTGCACGTTACTCTCACATAATGCCTCATTCACACCCCTCATGTTTGCATGTTACTCTCACTCTATCGGTGTCTTTCTTGAAGGAGGAGAATACATGGTTGCTCTTGGTCAGCGTCTGCTGAAATTCTTCAAACTTCTCCGAATACATGGCCAACTGACCCCGCAACTCCACCTCCTGCTGAGTCAGCAGTTCACACTTCTTCTGCTGCTGTAGGGTCTCTGCCAGGAGGAACTGCCTCTCTGCCAGACTACTCTCTTTCTCTTCCGCTACCAGGGCCAGCTGCTGTGCCATCTTGGTCTCCTGTAACTGAAGTTCCAGTTGCTTCTGCTTCAACATCTTTTCATAATGCTAATGGAAGAGGGAGAGGCAGTAGGAAAAGAAGAGATTGAGAGGGGGTTGGGGGGTCAATTATATAAAATGTGTGAAAACAAACTGCTTGCATATATACTTTAAATAATGTGCACCACGTAGTTGCCACAAAATCTGGTATTGTAACCATAGCTATGGTATACATATTCTAACACCTTCACATCCTGGGGAAACTCTCATGTGTTTTGTGAGCAAGATAAAAAGCCACACTCTCTCCTATTCTTTCACTTCATGATAATAAAACTTACTTCTTCTCTGGCTTCATATTGCTCTGATATTTGCTTCAGTTTGGTCATCAGCCTAAAAAAAGTTGGAAATGTGCACTATTAGAGAAAGAATGCTAGCACTCCATAAAAAAGTTTGTTACGTATGGTTACCCACACACAGAGTCATAAAAGCACAAGCACACTAACTAGCATACACACTCAAACACAAGTACATAGCAGTGACAACGCTCTCATACCCAGCCCAGCCCAGCCCACTCATATCTCTCTCACTCAAGGTTCTCTTGGCGTAGGGTCTGGTTCCTCTGATGGTGCTCCTGCATCTTGTGGGTGATGTCATTAATGGTGGACTGGAACTTGGCAGACACTTCTTTCCTTCGCTCCTCGTCTTCTCGCTGACGTTGCTTGCTCTCCTCCTACACACCCATGCAAACAACCACGCCCATTACAAGCACTCTTTCCTACTCTAAGACTAGTCACTGCAAACCATACCATACATTTGGAAAGATTTCATTAAACTATATCTAGAAATAGACCCTCCCACTTCTACTATGTAAATCTTACTAACTGATGAAGACTGTTTGCCATGTTAAAAAAAATCTTCAAGTTGAAGAAAGAAAATAAGTAGTATTCCCTGTACAGAAAACCCATTTGTATGTTGTTTAAATTTTTTTCTTCTCAACTTTCAAGTCTCCTACATCACTTTTTTCTTCTTCCTTTCTTTCTGTTTTTAAGCTGGTATTTCTCAGTCTCTCTCATTATCATTTCACACACAGCTTACTGGACAACTTTGTATTTAGTAGCTGCATAATTAAATATGTTCGCAGGAAAGTGGAAATAGTGAGCATGAGTGAGGTCACCAAGGCAATCTTGGGCCTTACAGTAGAGTGCATGCACCTCACTGTTTCATGAATTATTAGTGAAAGTACACGCTACCATGCATTGGCATGACTATATAAAATTATTTAAAAATAATAATTTGACACTCAACGGGCCAAAAGTAATTCTACTTATAACTGTACATACATGCATGCTACTTTAAAAGACACTTTTAAATTCCTCATCCACTTATCTTGACAGGTATGCATGTAGTAATCACGAATAATGGGACGATACATATAAATGAGGCTGTAGTGGGCAATGAAAACAGCCAAGAGAACTTTGAAGTTAATAATCATACAATAGTTTTTTCATCCTTACTTCTACAGTAATACCAGGGCTTTCATACAGAAGGGGGCTGGCCATGGGAGCCCCCCCCCCCCCCCCAAATTTTTGAAATTATAAAATCATGTGTATGTATGACCAAACATTTGTCAGCATTAACTTCAGAATAACCACTATGGGGAAGGGGGGAGGGGGGGAAGGTAACATTAGTGTCAGAGGGTGGGGCTACACATTGAAATAGTGCACACATGCAACAATAAAAATAGATTAACAAAAACTATTTAGTGCTTTTTAGCAGTGAAAATTGTGAGCAAAATCCAGACTCCTTCACCCACTGCCCATATGAAACATTAGAAGCTTTTCTGAATAAAACAGGGGGGAATCTCAGCTTAGGGGAAGAAGTAAAAAATTTTTTTTTAAAAACCCCGCACCTTCTGCATCAAACACTGGTAACTTCCTACTCACTCACTCACTGGCAGACCACACTGTGGGTAAGGTGACATAATTCTCATAGTCCATGTGAGAAACCCATGTCTTGTGTTTGTGTGTGTGTGTGTATGTGTTAGAATAGTTTATGTACTTATTATACATTCCACCATTACTTACTATACCTCTAGTGAAATATTTTGTCATGACAGTTGCAAGATGGCAGAGACACATGGATTGTGCACACACACACAGACTCCAACAATTCTTGCCGTATTGTAAAACTCACTGCCACTGCTTTGCTGTGTCGTTGAAGTTCCCTGCACAAGTTCTCCAGCTTTCCCTTTGCAACATTCACTCTAGCATACTCATTCTGGATGACATCACGATGTTGAGAAACCTTCGATAGGACATTAGAGTGACTGTCAATCAAATACTTTCTATTCCTCTTCACCATTCTAACCTATTGAAATAAACCTCTGAAATGACCCTTTTACCTACTCACCTCTAACTGTTTCTTCTGACACTCCACTAGTTTCTTCTCCTGTTTCTTGTACTCTCTCCCCAGCACCTGATAATGGCGCTGCAACCCTTGGCAACGCTCCTCCCATGTCATAGTAGCTGCCAGGTCCATCAGACCCTTGACCTCTGACTGAGCCTCCCTCAGATTGAAACCTGTAAGCAAGCAAGACCTTCACACCCCTCACATTTATTATAAAATGCTATACGTGTCAACTGTGCTATTAATACCCAAAATTGCAAATGCCCCTCAAATAAAAACAACAACCACAATATAAAAAACAACACCAATAACTCCTCTTACCCCTGCATATATCTCCCAATTATCACCTTATATTGACTCACGTTTTCTGGAGGTTTCACTGTTTCCAGAACTGGCACTCCCAGATGAGGATGAGGATAGGACTGCAGTAGCATTGGAGTGAGAAGAGAAGGTTTGGGCACCTTCGTATCCCTACAAATAAAATGGTTATTACGGTGCAACCACGTTCTCCTACTATAAATACCTGGTCTACTTCTGCCATAACACTAGACTCTCTTAACTATACAACAGAGTAGTAAAAAGGTGAAGAAATAACGTTGTACTCGATCGTCCAATATGAATAATTCAGAGCTCTATTTAAAACCCACCCGGTAAGGGATCGTTTGTGATTTATGTAAAGAAAATGTTGAAGTCCTTCTGGGGCAGCAGTGACGGACAAGACAAGAATTATGAGAGCTCTAATAAAGATGAAGGGAAGAAAGAAACCGAGGGTAATAGTGACTCGGCTAGTGGAGTTAGTTCGTTGAGTTACTGGACTAAAGGGCTTGGAGGTAAATCAGTTCCTTGTATGTAATTTCCCAGTCATCGATAAAGGAGTTAAGAAGTTGACTTCTCAGCATTGAGATCTCACTATCACCACACAACTAGTAATAATATGGTGAATGAAAGTTCCTCAGTGAACTATAAATACTGCATACTAAGAAATATGGTGTATATGTAGGGGTTCTATCATGTACATATACTCAAACTTTTCCCTTCCAGATCTAGTTTCCAGTGTGGGTGGCTACGCAAACACTCTGAAGGAGACCGTCTCTACAACAGTTCAGACCACTGTTGAGTCCACAGTGAGTGTACAGGAAGGAGAGGAAGCTAGTGGGTGTGAAATTGTCATGAATTGATGTGTTGATTCACAGACATGAAAAGAAGCGCAATGTTTAACTTATTTCTCTTTATTTCAGGCTATTCTCAGTGAATTTGACAAAGAACAGAAGAAGTTTGAACGCGAGAGACAGAGACAGAAAGGTAACAACTTGAGAGGGTTGTCAAAGTTTCCTGGTGAATGCCACACATCCTCATTTACTAATACCCAGTTAATCCATTCTGTGCCCTCCATTACTAATTTTCCTCTATCTTCTATTCCCTTGCTCTCATTCTCTCATTGTATCCTTTACAGTCCATACTCCTGAATCTATAGCAGTCTATATACAGTGTATACAATATATATCTTTATATACATTTTATATATACACATATTTATGTGGTTTATATATTCAGATACTACAGTTCCTCCCTGGGTGGGCTTTAATGAAGAAGAACAGATGAAAGCTCAGATCCTTGAGCTATCAGCAGTTAGTACCTGATAAACAACACTCACCCAGATTGCAATCGCCATTTGCCCTCTCAATTTTATTCATTCTTCTCATTCATTTTGTTCCAGGATAGTCGCAATGTTCTACGTGCCCCACCTCCTGGAATTCAGTTCCACTTTGATTTTGCGAAGTCTTATCCTGTTGCCATGGCATTACTGAAGGAAGATTCTCGCTTACAGAAGCTGCGTTTCGAACTGGTTCCCAAAAAGTATGTTTAGTGACATTGGTGGGGGATACATGCAGTAGTAAGTTTATATGTTGTTTGTGTGTGTGTGTGTGTGTGTGTATGTATATATGTATGTGTGTGTGTGTGTATGTATGTGTGTGTAGGGTCAAAGAAGAACAGTTCTGGTTGAACTACTTCTACAGAGTTTTCCTCATCAAGCAGAGCTCACAACTTGCTTCACTGGCATCAGGTAATCCTCCTTTCCCAAGAATATTTATCCAGGAACAATAATTTTTCATACTTAACTTAAATTATTATAGTTTTGTATTTATTTATAGAGTATTAGAATATTAGAAAAATATTTAAGCACACTGCCAGAAGTAGCCGTGTTTCTACAGGATAAATTTATATTTATTTGCTTATTATTTCATATTATTTTTTGAATTTATATATATAGTACTGATTACATGAGTCAGAGTGTGATATGGCGAAATATTTCACAGAGCAGGCTAATTTATTTTCAAGAGCCAGAGGCAGAGTGAAAATAAAGCCTGAGAGTGAAATATCTTGCCATATCACTCTGACAAGTGTAATAAGTGGTTTATTCCACACTAGATATCTTTACTACTGTAGTTAGTACTAGAGGAAGGGTAATTCACAGCTAAAGTTGGTTGTAGGTGCTACCCACACCCCCAGCAGACATTTTAGCAGCTGCTCTAACCCTGTTGAGCAGTAGGGTGCAGGGTACAACAGAGGAAGGTAGCTGTAAAAACCTGAAAATTGAAAAGTTTGGTTTAACTACAAGGGCAATGATGAGCTTGCCAGTACAGTGTGAAATAACAGCTGAAATATCACAAGTTATTTCACTGGGTCATGTACCTAAAGATATCATTGTGAAGATATCTAGGGTGGAATAAATATATATATATACAGGGTTTCATACAGGATTTTTTCAGGGGGGGGCCCCCCCCACCCGCTGCACACATTTGTTTGACCACACCTACTTTTGCTGAAACCACGCCCATTTGATTAAATATCATCTCTGGGTCTAGAATTAGTGACATCAATCTTGAAAGACTAATGTGTATTGCAATTGAAGGACCTCAATTAACTGAAGTGAACTTTCACCAAATATTTGATTATATACAAACAACAAAATCACAGAATACCATTATAAGTCATAACCACAGAATACCATTAAGTAGTAAATATTATTTATTTATTTCATGAAATTCTGGGGGGGGGGGGGGGGGGGGGGATCCCAGGACGCCCTACTTCTGTATGAAACTCTGATATATATATATAATATAAAATTTTTATGGATGGTTGCAGATACCAAGTCTGGTGCTTCTGCAGGACTGGTAGAGAACTTATCAGACGATCCTTACTCCACTACCTCTAACCCGTCTCTAGACCACTCTTTTACAGACCTCGGCACACAGGAGCACGGGCACCACCAGGTAATGGCAGAGTGAAATGTGCCAGAGTGTAGGCTACAAGTACCTGGAATACACATGTGAACACACATGTATTGGCACACAGGATGATCACATGTGATATCAAATGTACATTTTTGTTGTTGTTGCTGTTGTTGTTGTTTTTGGGGGGGATTAAGATGCACATGTCAGTACTCACTAGTAACTTTGATAGCTTCACTTGTTGCGTTCACACACCCCGTACCATCTATTACACATACCTACACATACTGTCGTCAACTCTCAGTGTGGGTGTTAGAGTGGGTGTTTATACTTAAGTTGCCATTTGCAGGTCAGTGATTGTTGTGAGGAAGACACTATTAGAAGTATCCAGGTGTGAGAAATGATCACCAGTGTGCCTGTTCTGGCCGTCATGTGTACTGTGGCCTACGTTTGAATCCACTAACACTCTATTTCTTAATTTTCTTCAATCATAGTTGTCATGTGCACAAGGCAGAACTATGACAGCAGAATAAGTTGCACTTGACCAAACTCTCCCCTCAATGCTATGTGATCATATGGCTCATCAATATCTGAGTTGTTCTGTAACACACTCCACTATACACTGCACTGTATATTCACTGTAGTGTGATTGTGTTTCTATTCCAGGATATATCTGAGGACTTTGCCAGTGATGCCCTCGTGGCAGGTGAGGAGGGAGAGGGGCCAGCCATCAGCAGGGAGTCGGTGCAGGCTGAACTGCATCAGCTCGGCATCAAGTCCACCAACGACTCGACGAGTGAACAAGGTAAGGTAACCGTGGTCAACTAAAACTCCCCATCTTCTCAATGTAGTAGTCTTTTACACATTGATGACAGTATTGAACTGGATTAGGTTATAGTCTCTTGGGTGGGAGTTAGTTTCAAATCTCACATTCCGTATTTTTGAATAAGACTGCATACTCTCTCCTGATCTAAACCTTGCAAGCAAAACATCTTGAGACTAACCCGAGTCAAGTGCCAGGACTACAAACATCTTCAGGCTCCTGTATCTAAGACCATCATTTATTGATGGTCTGTTTATTATCACATACATTCCATCCAGTGGACCCTCATTTATGTCACTTTATGCCAGCAGTTTCCAAACAAAGCTTTGCTTGATTACTTCTGATACAAACTCGAAGCTATTTATCCACATATTCTTTGGTAATTGAAATATTTATTTAGAGTTTTTGATTGGCGTTACAGATATTGCAGGAGGCGATGAGGAGTGGGCCCAGTTGTCTAAGGAGCTGGAGGGCTTGGATCTGGAGACAGGAGTAGGAGATGGAGAGACTGGGGAGGCTATAGGTGAGGAGGAGTGGGAACAAGAACTCAACCAAATGCTGAAAGAACAGTCTCAAACTGACAGCTCGTGATAGAGCACCTGCTCATTGACCACACCCACATTCATTTCATCATCTCTATCAGTATTGTGTGCATGGCTTTTATATTTTTAATTCTAAATTAAGTGTAGCAAAAAAAAACAACTTTTTTTTATTTTTACCAATAAAATTACACATTTCAAGACTATGTCTTCTTGTATAATACTTTGCCTATCATCAACAAGGTGAATATTTCATAACTGATTATCCAAGAAAACAAAAACAACAAAATCTCTCACATGCATCAGATGGCAGGAAAATATATGAAACATTCAATAAAAACACTTAATTCTGCAGCCAGCATGATTTGCCAATACAAACTCTAGGAGGAAAACCAAGAGCTGGCTATGAAATGAGTGGGGCATCTTCAGTAGTGTCTATATACTGGGCGGGGTCCTCCAAGGACTCCTCCCGATCTAGAGGTGACGCCATTTCATACACTGTCTCCAGATCTATCTTTTCAGTCGTGCCTTGAATACCATGCCAATCTATAGGGGATTGTACGCCACGCCCACCTGGCGGGGACTCAATCTGGATACACCATGAAAATAAAATAAGTAACAGTCAATTATATAAGATAAACACCCACAATCTAATAGTAGCACATGTACATATTATGAAAATGGTCTTGCCACACCCCCTTGGTATTCTGTATACGGTTTTTCAAACACCCCACAGTCTCAACTTCATTGGATAATATACTTTATACTGTAAATTATTACCTACCCCAACGAGGATATTAGCTACTACTACTGCACTACAGTGTTAGTGAGTGAGCTTGCCTTGCTGCCCTGCCTGGTGGGTGGGGCTGTGTTTGCAGGTGTGTTGGCTGAGCTGGAGGTGTCGGGCAAGGAGTGGCTCCTCATGGTCATCATGGATGGCCTCTTGCCTGCCTGCCGCTTCTCTCTTTTCTGGGAGCTTGTGGGGACCGGTTCTGAGGCACTGTGCCTAATAGTGGCAAGAGTGGCACGTGCCACTGCTATCCGCCGGTGAACATCCACATACTGATCTGTCTCATCCACTATCTCTTCACCAATCAGCTCCTCAATGACGTCTTCCAAAGTGATGATCCCTACCAAGTTCAGCTGAATACACACAACCAACCTGATTTAACCATTTCCAAATGTACATTGAATGTTGGTCCACATTGAGTGGTGACTTACATCAGCTTCATGTTCACCTTCTTCATATACTAAACTGAGGTGACCTGAATCACACACACACACACACACACACACACACACACACACACATGCACACACACACTTAATTAATCCAAAAAAGAGAAAGTACTCCTTCAGAACATCACCAGAAACAGGTTATAGGCTCAATATTTACCAGCTATGCTTTTCTAATATCACAAAACAAAACTTAGTTAATAGTAATACCTAATAACAATACAAAATTACTTGTTATTTTGGTGACTACTGAAAACATTGCTTAAAATTTTTGGTTGATTTAACAACGAAGATTAAACTACTTATCACTACATAGCTCACTTCTTCCAGTCTGAAACTGGTTGAGCTGTTCGTAGAGGGGTGTGGTTGTGAGGCAGGAAGGCGGAACATTGAATGCTCCCTGGATGGTACGGATAGGCGTGCAATCTTCAGGATCAAGCTGGATCAGCTTCTTCACTAGAAACATACCACACACGTTAGAACGATCATTCTCGTAGACAGGCACTCGCGAATGACCTTCTTGGAGTAACTACATACCAGACAAAATATAGAGACAGATACATTGTCAGATGACATGAGAAATAGGACAAGCACACTGACAGACATACTGACAGACATACTGACAGACAGACAGACTGACTAGTGAAGTAGCGTAGGACAAGCATACTGACAGACTGACAGACAGACATACGTTCAGGACAGATATGCAGGCAATATGGGAAATCATAAAAGTAGTATTTATAAGTGACTCATAGACTGACAAATATGACAGATTTCTACCAAACTGACAGGCTAGAACTGGCATGCTCGCAAACATGGCAGTCTGACTGACAGACTAAAAGGTGGGCCAAAAAATATGCTCTTGGAGCTAGCCAGACAAACATTCAATTATGTGACTTAATTTGACACACACACACACACACACACACACACACACACACATACACACACCTTCTTCATAGTTGGACCATCAACTTGACCAGTAATATTGAGCATGAAGACACTCTCCAAAGGTGTCATGGCATCCTTCACTGTCTTATAGCGCATGTCCAGGGCACTCTATGAACATGGAACAGATTTCAATTTCTTCATATCCTCTCAACAACACAAGAACCTCACCTTCAAAATGAGCACCTCATCATAAGACAGAGGGTCGTCATGGTTATGAGCACCATGCATCTTCACCAGCTCCTTCAGTTCTAAACATGCACACAATTTACTAATTATAGTAACACGCTCGAGTATTTATACAGTGCAACTATATTTACTTGGACACATAAGGACCAAGGAGGGTTTGTCATTGAAATCACAATTATGTGGATGTACATGTACAATCAATGTCACACCTATACATAACCACACCCACTTTAAAAGAACAGTTTCAATCAATTCCCATTCCTATTTGTGTATCTTGCATGTGAGCCCACTTCTCAAACTAATACTTCAATTTTGGCGAAGCACCTGTATTAAGCTTCCTCTTTAAAACTTCATATACAGCTCACTTTCCCTCTGGAGAAAAAATAATGGCTCACCTGCTCTTCTGAAGAAAGTCCCGTGTCCCTTCCCCAGGATGAGATCTAGCAGTAGGGAGATGGGGAAGGCAATGGGGATGAAGCAAATCATCAGAACTAGCACAATGGGGGAGCAGTAGTAGCCAATGGCCAGACCAAACCTGGTACACAAGGCCTGGGGCACAATTCTGTGAGTACATAAATGGATGAACAGACACAGAAGGGTGGGGCCCGAGTCATAGGAAGTGAGGCAGGAAGGTCAGCAGGATATATGTACATGTATATATATATATATAAGATTGATGTGTGTGTGTGTGCAACAGTCAAACCAAGGTTTGAAAATTATCACTGGTAGCTATCCCGATCCAAAGGGCAGTCATCTAGCAATAATTTTCGAGAGTTGCCATGTTTTAATTATTTTATACCTAATTACTATTGTAGACAGTTTATAAGACCAAGTATGTTTAGATATTGCTGTTTAGAGGGGGGAAAAGATGTCCTACATTAAGTTATTGCAGTGAGAATCACTCTAAAATAACCACTACAAGACGTGTACTTCATTTCGTTTCTGTCGCCTTCAAACAAAAAATAACTACAATTACAAAAAAAAAAAACAGTGGCAAAAGGGCGATGATATCCAGTGAAGTTCACAAGACAAGACGTTACACTATAATAAATAATTATCTCCATTTCAACGTATTTTAACGGGGGATGGAGTTACTGTGGATTCATTTGCAAAGTCAGCTTCTACAAGTTGATCCAGACTTTTTACCTCATGCCATAACTATTTATGCATATCACTCAAAAAAAAAAATTCCGTTAATGCAATTTAAGCACTCTTTTTATTATGAAGTTATGTTTAGAGTAGAGTACAGGTGATTTTGGAGGATGATATCACTTTTATCACATGTCAGTTACTAAGCCACTATGGTATATATTTACATATATTACATACATGTATTATTATATTGTGTTGGTACGTGCAGGCACACATATGTACAAGCAACACATGTATTCCATCCCCAATCAGCACATGAACAATACATGTGTTACAACACAACAACTTTACTGACTATACTGGTCTGTTCCTTCTCTACCGGATTTTTACAACTTCATTTGTTTACCCAACATTGCTATAACTATCTTAGCATAACACCTCATTCTTGTTGACAAAACAGACCACACCCCTTACTCTCCAAACAGCAGCACAGCAGTGACAGAGACAACAATGGCGACTATCTCATTGGTGATTTTGGACAGGAAAACTGGCATGGCTTCCACGGCCAAAGCATTGGCCAATAGGAGAGTGACAAGCAACAAATGGTGACGCTTTACCAGGATCAGGATACGTTTGGCATACTTCTTTTCCCGGTCTTTGCCGCCTCTCTTTAACACCTCAAGACCCATCTTATCCAGAGATAGCAGACCCATTGTAAGTCCAGACATCAGACCTGTGAGCATACATTATATTATGGGGCGAGTAGTTATACAGTCTCACCATATTTATATATATAGTTGGCGAGCGAGCAAAGTGAACGAGACACTTGCAGGAGTAACATAATCAAGACTCTGTGGTGTTTATTTATTAATTTGCTTATTTATGTGGTATTTGTGACCCCTTATTTCACCCACACCTCTAATTATATAAGTTGGTAAAGCGTATTGACAAAATGACCAAGTAATGAATATGTCAACCAGTCAGTAATGAGTTGCAGGCCTTGAAAAGCAAGCTGATCTTCATATTGCATTGTAATGCCCATTTCATATTTTCAGTGTCTATCGATTGGGAGGCATTAGAAATAGCTTTACGAGGCCGATTTCTTTTTGTGTGCAAAAAAGAATATTTTATTAAAATAATATGTCAGGAAATAACAAACTAGAATTTTTATCTATCACTTACGCCATAAACATTCCAATGACTGTAACTGTGGTTACCATCAATTTGTGCTCAGCCTTTTGATGTTCATAGTTTTCAGTGATATCATCACACAATGAACCAATTTGGGAATGATCATCAAACAACTTTCAGAATCCCTACCAATCCTATCTACGTACTGTACAGTCTTTCCCACGCCCACATTAATACAACATCACTAAAATTGATAGAATTATATGCTATGAACCCAATTAGTCAACTATGCTCTACCAATCCCTCTCCTCATTAAACTAACAAAAAAAAACAAAAAAAAAACTGCAGTAGGCAAGCACAACCACCATGAATAAACAAAGCAAAACAAAGTGTCTGACTAAACCTACCAGTGGTTTTGCTAATATAGAGACTTCCTTCACTTCCACCCAAGCACTCACCTGCACACAGTACAGCTACCATGTAGAGACAGAGGTACAGCCAAAAGTTGAACTCCCTGTATGTGAGGTACTTTTCGCCTCCGACATGATACTCTATGTCCTCACACTTCACAATCTCTTCACTGATCCTCTCACAGAAAATCTTATTTCCCCCTCCACTGCCCGTCACCACAGCGCTGTACGTAGTAAGGTTCACCATCACCGACTACAAAATATTCGACCAAACGAGCTCCCAGTTGTGTTTTCTTCGCGGAACAGAATAAAGGGTAAAGTATCGCTAACATTTTAGTGTTATGGCGAGCTCGTCTTCTTCTGCGGTGAAGTTTGCTCTTGTAGGTTGTGGTGCCATAGCAAGGCACCATTTAAAGGGTTTACTAAGTTCCAGCCACCCTGCTATAGTAGCTGCTCTAGTCGACACGCGCAAAAACAATGCAGAGGAGTTGCTGGGCCTTCTTCCTAAAGAACAAGCCAGCAAGTGCCAGGTCAGTCGTAATAATATTAATAGTATAAAACTTCCACCAAAGCCTCAGGATTAGAATTGCTGCATTTACAGAACAAGACTATATGTAACTTCTCCTGAGCCCCACCCACTTATGTAGTGTCCCACTCCAGCACTGCATACCCACTAGCAGTTCACAGTCAATAGCAGGAAGTTAAACTTATTTTATACGTCATTATATATCAGCAAATCCTTATGAACACATTTACACATGTTGTAGGTTTTTGGGAATATCTCAGATCTTCTCTCCTGGGACAAGTTTGATGCAGCTGTGCTCATGGTACCACACAATGTCCATCAACCATACGCTACCTCCTGTCTCTGTGCCAACAAGCACGTGCTCTTAGAAAAGCCCCTGGCACACACGCTTGAATCTGCAGTCACTTTGTTAGAGGAGGTTTCCAAGGCAACTAACCATGTGTGCATGGTAGGGGAACAGTCACCTTATTGGCCTGAGGTGAGGGGCAGGAATGGCTGGAATGAATGTGTTGTACTAATGATTACAATCGCTGATTGAAACTTGACAATTAATATTGGTGATCTTTTACTAATGAATGCATCACATTTTTGATACCTTTATATCTTCTGGTTTAATGCCCTTGTTTTATTATAACTATACCCTAATTTACTACTACTACTACTACTACTACATTTTTAGTTGAGTTGAGTAATGTCAATAAAGCAACCGAGTAATAGAGCTGCTTGACATATCTCATGTACACAGGTTATGAAGGCGAGTGATTTGCTGAAGGAGGGGACCATCGGCAAGCCCTTCCATGCCATGGCCAACTACTGGGAGGCCATAGGCTATTCCACCTTCCTGGACGGGGAGAACTTCTTCACTAATTGGCGGTTTGACCCAGTCACTGCAGGAGGAGGTATACTCATGGACGGTATGACTCATTGGACACGCCCACTCACACATTGGTATGCTACACTAAATGTTACCTTTACATCAAGTCAAAACTCTAACTTACTGTCAAGAGGTCTTATTTTTTGCTGAGGTCCTACTGCGAGTATTAAGTGAATTTGCTTTATGACAGGTTTGGTGATGTGCAGGAAGCAGTGGGCGTGGTCGGCTATCCTCTCGCTGCCAGCAAGTGTGAGAGTCAGGCTCATGCCATCCTACGCTTCACTTCCGGACACACAGCCACTCTTTGTGGACACTTCAACAGCATACCAATGAAACCGCGCCCCTTTTTCCACATATTTGGTGATCAGGTGAGAGGTGACAAGGCAAACAAAATAACAATAATAACGATGATAATATTTTAATGATCTAAAAGGTTGAGAACAAAAATTGTATAAATAATAGTTAGGCACTGCCTCAGAAGAAACTACCATTTTTAGGGTCCCAAAGGCCCAAGTTGTAGCGTTCCCGAGCACAGTGAGGACACCACTTAGGGCCTGAGGGACCCTATAAATGGTAGTTCACGACGGCTGGACAGTGCCTAAGTAACGACTTGCTCCTAACAACACAATCTGAGGGACCAAGCACAGTCAGAGGGATACTACGTATCCCTGCCCTCAAGGTTACTTAGTTAATAGTGTTCCTCTCTGAAGGACCTAAGCAGTTTAAAGTTCCTCTGTCACAATACAAAAACCACATCAGCTATGTTCTAAATGTAATCATACAATAACTTCAATAGGATTACTAATGATTGAATAATACGAGACAGTGAAACGTAGAGGTTGTGTTTATAATTCAAAGCTATTCTCCATATAAGCAAAATCTGTGGCCTTGTTTACCACATTCTGAGGTCCGGGTATAAAAGGAAGAATCCCGGCATGCCCTTTGAACTCTAGCTCCTTGTATTCAAATTTAAGTAGCCACACAAAGAGAACCCTCCATTATAGCTCACTATCCTTTCAAGTCGATCCACACCACGTTTACAACAAGTGCCCTAACTAAAAAAGTTATATGTAATCATTTTTGCGAGTAATACTGAAGTCCATCTATCATGCCGTGTGTATGTACCGAAGTATTTCTTGATTGAAGATGAACCTTCAGGATAGTATCTCACAGACTCTGATAGCACACTGTATATCTTGTTTGCAGCTGCGTCAATGGCAAACAGTACTTTCTTCTTTCTCTATTTAGAGCCCATCATTTTAAGATGATCATAACTTATATGTGACATTGTTATTGTTTCCCAGCTTTTGTGTGCTAAGTTGCTGTAACATGTACTAAAATAGTCTCCAGGAAGTCTGACAAAAACTGTCAGCCGCCATTTTCCACTTATCGCGAAATACGTCCACGGCTACGCCCTTTTATACACAACCTCTACGTTTAACTATATATAGCATTGGATCTGATGAGTCATTGGAAATAAAGTAAATTTATTTCAAAATGACTTTCATGTATGTTGAAATGCCATATTCTTGTAGGGAGAGATCACCATAGACGGCTCCTTTGATGGTGGAATGAGTTATCGAACATGTTCCATTCCAGATGGAGTGGAACTGCCTTCCCTGGGGGGATTCTCAGCTGCTTTTACTCCTCAAATGGAAGTATTCATGAGGAAAGTGGTACAGGGAGACACTGGATGTACTGAGAGTGCAGAGAAAGCCATGAAAGATGTTCTCTTAGCACATGCTGTGTACAAATCATTCCGAACCAAACAGTGGGAGGAACTGACACTTGAAAATTTATTGCCTCAATAACACCATTATGTATTTACTACCTCTTTTTTTTTTTAAACATAATAATTTTTTTTCCTCACAATGTTCTTGTACACATTTCAATAATCCCATTTCTTAACACATCCAGCACACTAATTAACAACCATGTATTGGATACCCATATGACTGGACAATTGTGATTGTAGTGTAATTACAATTGCAGCCAATTATTGAAAATGTATCCTCTATACACGGCTATTAGACCATGCTAGAAGCTAGCATGTAAACATTGAATGTTCATTAACTATCAGGCCAAATCGCTCCCACAGCTGCATACACATATATTCGGCCACACTGGCAATTATCTTATTTTCAATTGAACTGTAAAATTAGATAACACCATAACAATTGTTGTTTTTAATACTGAAAAACATGTACACTCAAAATGAATGAAAACACATAATTAGAAAATAAAACTATTCTTGATCGCTTTCATCTGATTGGTCATATGAACAAGCTATCAAGTTCAAAGAAGGACACACCTCGCTGTTTCCTTTCTCGCACCTCTCCTGCACCCTACCTTCATCTTCACCAAAATTTCTTCCTGTACCAGCAGTGCCACCAGTACCAACAGATCCACCAGTGCCAACAGATCCACCAGTGCCAACAGATCCACCAGTACCAACAGATCCACCAGTACCAACAGATCCACCAGTGCCAGCAGATCCACCAGTACCAGCAGATCCACCAGTACCAACAGATCCACCAGTGCCAACAGATCCACCAGTACCAGCAGATCTACCAGTACCAGCAGCCGCACCAGTACCAACAGATCCACCAGTGCCAGCAGATCCACCAGTACCAACAGATCCACCAGTGCCAGCAGATCCACCAGTACCAGCAGATCCACCAGTACCAGCAGATCCACCAGTACCAACAGATCCACCAGTACCAGCAGATCTACCAGTACCAGCAGCCGCACCAGTACAATCAGTTCCAGTAGCTTCGCATAAGACGAGCCCCACCTCCTCTCCTTTGATAGTGACCAACAACGTAGGGAACTCAGTGATAGTACACTGATGGAAATTAGTTCGCAGAGAGGTGTCTAACTCCAACTTCTTGGTGGCTACGCCAACTCTTCCCTCAAGCCACACCTCCACTCCATCTGTACCGCCACGACTTACATATGTGTTCAACCTATGAAAAAAATAGTGTTTTTAGCACCATGACCAATCTAGTAATCCATCTTATCTAACCACGCCCATCCATGCTTAGCCTCAGGCATCCATGACTTCGCTTACCGGTGCCTGGCAATGGGATCACTGGCAACAGGATGTATGTACTTGTCCAGGAGAGTTCTCAGAATGGTCTCTTCAGGAACACTGCAACAACAACAACAACAACAAAAAGACTGACATGAATACATCAGTGTTCTGTGTATGTATGTACACACCAGTGTCAATAAAGCTCCCGAATAGAGATACAGGCATTTTCAACGATTTTAGGCCACAAACTATCAATGGATATGCTCCTCCTCACACAGTAAACCACACCTCACCTTGGTATTCCAATCCAACCACCACTTACCGATCTTCCTGGTATAGAACACCCGATGACAAGAATTGCAAGTGTACACGCCAAGAAATAAGCCACGCCTTCCTAATACGATGTATACAAACACAACGATACACTCCAACATGCACACACAGAAACAAGCATCCATTAGTTGGAACAATAATAGTGTCATAATAGCAAATTTTTAACTGCCAATATTGTTAATTATCAATAATAATGTTGAGTATTACTGCTGAGAGTATAAAATAAAAAGTGTCCCAGGAAGGATTTGAACCTTCATCTCTGACCAACCAGGCCTGGCTCCTCCTAAGCACAGGAAGAACTGGAGGTGTGGTGACCATTCAGAGTGGGTCCCCCACAGCGACCCCATGGCCTCACTTGCCATCTCTCACAGTCAGCCTGGACTAGAAAATTGACTCAGCACAGGCACTCCTCTCTGGCCTTGCTGGCCCTGAAAATACGTCTGCCCAACCTCCGTGGGTTCAGACCACACACTGTCCAGCGCCACTGACTGTGGGTACACTACTTCTGTCACTCCATTCTCAAGTGGACATGCACAGACAGCAGGCTGTGGGCACCACCCACTCCACTTTGTGGAATATCCCACACCTCCACGGCATCCTGGGTCATTGCTCTAGCCATTTGAGCTACTGGGACAACCCACTTTCAACCATAGGGCTACTTACATGGAATGATATAAGCCACTTAGTGTCCAGTGGTTTCACACCACACCCACGTAGTGATCCTTTCCTATCATCCCTCCATCATCAACACCTGGATGTGTTGTGAATACTCTAACTTAGTAAGCACCAAATGTGCAAACTCCCATGGACTTCAAAGAGCACCAAATGTGCAAACCCAAAGCTTGCTGCACCTCAAAATCACCTGGGTATGGCTTCCAGAATCATTTGCATTAAACAATCACTATCTTTATTAGCTTTTTAAATGTCAGTTATGTCCACAAATGCTGAGAGTACCAATAACTACTACAATACTACATGTATCACACTAGTCAACTCCATCATCTATTCCATATGCTAGAGTACACTTTTCCATGGAAACAAACAACAAAAAAAAAGGACACACAAGAAAAAGAATTTTTACTATATTTTTCAATGCTTACTTTGTAGTTGGGTCCTTGACTGTTCGGGAAGTGTTCAGCTCATGCTTGGTCATGCCTGCTGGCTGGAACTTGACCACAGTGTCTCTCTTTTTAGCACTACGACGTAGCCATGACATCTGCAATAAGGTTTGATGTAAACAGCACTGTACAAAGTTTAAAAGTAATATTACCTGTCGTGTTTTTCTGAAATTATCTTGTGATGAAAATTTCCTGTCTCGCCTCGACACATCAACCACTCTGCCAACATCTTCCAGAAAGTAATAATCTACACATTCATGGCTTACAGTTATCAATGATGGACATCTGATCAGGGTTGGGGTCAAATACATGAGTATTTGTGCTGTATTTAAATACATTTTTGGAGTATTTGTATTTTAAGATCTAAAAAGTGAAGTATTTGTATTTCAAATACTTTTTTTTTTTAATCGAGCTTTTGTAATAGTAGAAAGTAGAAAATAAAAGATTTCCTGAAAATTTCTTGGACAAATTCATTCTATTGTTTAGTTCTGGAAAGTACAGAATCAAGTGTTGCTTGGTCCATGCTGGCATAGTTACATTGTAATAACAAAATGGCTTCACCTCCTATTGGGAAAAGTTGCTGTTAAACGAACTGAATGTATACGAATAAAGGGCATACTTGCGTCTAAGTTGCTTCAATGTGAATCAAATCAGCACCCTCAAGTAATAGAGAAGAACCACTGAGCCTGCTGAATCATTATCATGCCTACAACCACCACATACATGTACTTGCAACACTAGTCCCAGTGGATTTATGAAATTCTGTATCTTTAGCGCCACTTCAAAGATTCTATAGCATAGCGGGAAAGATGTTTCATCCCAACAGATATTGTTCAAAGTACAAAACTTTTGAAGAACTAATGTTCGTCAGGTGTAATTTATTGTTCCATGTAACACTTGAGCGACTGTAATTGTGATGCAATTCAAAAGTATTTGTATTGGTAATTGAAATACTACATCTAAGAAAGTATTTGTATTATTGTATTTGACCCCAACCCGGCATCTAATTAGAGCTCATGTAAACTGACCGCTATGCAGTTGATTGTCATCAAAGGAATTAATGGACAAAAACTTGGTCTTGCAGCGCACACCTGAGCAACCCGACACTTTCTTGTGCGACTTCACACACTTCAAACTACAACAGAAAAATATTACAATGTGACAAGTGGGATAGCAATTTACATTGTTTTTGACATTGTTAGTACATTGCATAACTACATGAGTAAAATTGTATACATATGCAATTCAACATCAGGCTAATCATATAGTTGTAGCAGCGAAGTTGAATTATGTCAAAAAAGTTTACCAAATAGAATGCATAGAATTTTCAAATAATCACGACTTTTTACTTTTTCCGTTGTATTTATTCAGAGATTTCTGGCGTTAAGTTTTAATCAAGATGTTTCTGCTCTGTGCAGCCTTCTTCAGTCAATAATACAAAATATACCAAAAAAATCTTTTGTAATGCCAACTGAAGAAGGCTGCACACCGCAGAAAAGCCTGGATTAAAATTTAATACCAGAAATCTTTGAATATATACTACAGAAAGAGATGTGATTATTTGAAAAATTTATATAGTATTTACGTAGTAAAAATAAAGCTTGTTTGTGTAGACACAATTTTGACTCTGTATATTCACAACTACAATCAAGTATGCATGATGTAATGGGAATTAGCAATTGCAGCCCCCAGCCCAGATAAATTTGTTACTCCACCTACGTAGCTAGACATTTCTGTTAAAAAATACGAGACAAATATACCTGCAAGACTTCACTCCACACCCTGGGCAGCAGTATTTTGAAGGTTCTGACTCGCAAACACCGCAAATTCCTAGTCTAACATTTGCTGGCGGGTCCATATCACCGAACGAACGGGACAACCAAAACGGACTCCGTATGCACGTGAAATGGAGCCAATAAATTTACATTTGGTAAAGGATAATCAGCTGTAGTGCCTGGGTGTCCCTTTACCATATTGGAGCTTCTCGGCTGCGCGGTTCACAATCGCTCTGCGAGGTTCTTTAGTCCGCTTTTTTTTTTTCCTTCTAAAAAAAAAGAAGAGTAGAAAATATGGACTACCTAGTACCTTGTATGATATTCGTGTGGGTATCATACTTGTGGGATACTTACCTAGAATGGCGGCAGGTATGAATGCATGTGTGGTCAATTGTGTTAACTTAAAAAAGTATATCACACAATATAGCTAAGAAGTAATATTTTAAATAGAGAAACCATTACAAATTTTATGAAAACTGTCCAAACTGGGCACAAGTTTCGGTGCCTTATAATCCAGCCGCGGTGGACGCGGAAACGCGTCGAGCTAGTGATACGGATCGGTAACCACGGAAAATAATTAAGAAGGAGGATGACGCGGAACACATAAAAATTAAAAAAAGCGCCTGACGACCGCGCAGTGCAAGCAAATTAATTGTAACTTTATTATTATGCTGCCATAATAAATTGTTGAGATGAAAATTAGGTGATATTCAAGACAGCATGATAGGGAGCGTGATAAATTTCAGTGCTGATGAATGTATTGAATCTGGTGGTGGAGAGATGGTGAGGACAGAATTAAAGCTTCTACTACAGGAATTTAAGCTACATATACTATTATCATTGTAAGATGAAATATTATTTTATTATAGGTGAGACTCCAGGAAGCATCCAACACTGGATTCGATTATTATCAAGCCATTTCACTAATAATAACACCAACCTCCGTAACTATTGTGTCTCCCACAGCAACAACCCAACCTACTACACACCATAAATAGCATGACCTAGACTGCCAAATTAATACACTCATCTGTCATCTATGTACTTTTTCATAGACTGATCTGTTGACAAATAAACCACACACTAAAATTTTAATGCTTCCCTACTATCAAGTCCACTTTTAGTTCAAAGTTCTCCAATATTAAGCAGTTATGTCCAAAAAATAAGGATTGAGTATATTTTCCCCCTGACAACACAACACTCCACATAGCTTTATAACATTGATTTTATGTGTTCAAAATGAATGCTGTTTGATGATAATATTATTTTAACGGAGGTGATCTTCAAACATTCTGAATTCGTATTCTTTATCGATTTCATGGTGAGTACAAGAATTCTGTGGGATTGGAAATGCTCTGCAGTGTCAATGGAAAGTGGGGTGGTAACACAACAAGCATACATCAGATTTTTACATTTCTTTTGTTTTGGGAGACTGTAATAGTTGAAAATGAGTCTGAGCTAGTGATACAGAGTCGGTACCCATTACAGACCTAAATAAAGGTGCTGGAGTCGGCTCCAATTCCCTAACCACTCTTTTAGAAATGCTATTTGCAATGGAGGTGCACACGATTTTGCTTGAATGCTTCTTCAAATCTAGAATATGGTGCCAATTTGCATCTTCTGTCAGCTGAACTCCAGAATCTTTTCAGAAATCTGTAGATATCTATGATCTACATGAAGTTTTTTCTTTTTTGCCAAACTGCAGACCTCGGTGGCTCAAAGGAGGAGTGAGTGAATGCAAAGAGGCCTCTGGTTTATTTTGCCTAATAGGAGGCAGGGTAGTGGAGGTAAACTGGTTCACTGTTGGGGGAAGGTAGACTATAGTAATTAGGTATGGGTTCATTTCAATAATAGGTTTACATCCCTATAAAATATATAATGTTAAAGTAAGTGATTCAATACTCTTTACACTGACTGAAGAACAATTTTTCTGAATCTAAAATATTGGCATTATAAATAAAAAGCCTTTTTTATAGCTATGCTAGCCCAGGTATAATTTAAAGATTTACTAAGGCTCTTAAAGTCCACTCTATGAGTTGTTATTAGGTAGTTGGGATTGGAGTTGTCTAACTTAATGTTCCTCAGGGATCATTTACAGTTGCCATAGTTATATCCTGGATTAGTTATGGCAACCACACTAATCCCCTAGGATGGGTTATAAATAGGATGAATCATTGTGAGACTTGCACTCAGACCACATTATGTAACTCGTAATCTAAATGTTATTCAAGCTAGTCAGTAATGGAGTAGTTCCATAGCCATATTTTATATTTCCTGTCACTGCTAGAGAAGGGTATACCAGACATGCAAGAACATCCCATCAGAGCTTGTGTCAATACTTGACCAGAAGAAATTTGACAAGTCCAGAGTATACCAGCTTGACAAGAGCTCCTACTCACTGATTCATAACTTCTTCAAGCAAATGGAGTTTCTGGTTAGGACAATGTAACTGTGAATTGAAACTGACTTCTCTCTTTCTTTGATATTTATTCATAGGTGGTCATTATTGTAGGGGGCATCCCATTCACTTGGGCTGTGGCAGGTTCTATACTAAAATTTTTAGGGTTGAATGAGGAGTATGAGGTAAAGTTGCATTAGGCCTGAGTGATGTGTTTAGGCACCCAAAATGTAATATATGTGTATGGTGTGTATGTTTTCTTTTAATGGGTGTATTAGTGTGCTTATTGCGCTTGTATAGGTGTCACAATCGGTTGTGTTTTCACTACTGGTAAAAATCTATTTCATTGTTGTGGAATCACCCTGGACCATCTATGCCATTTTTGTGCTTGAAGAAAGACACGGGTTTAACAAACAGGCAAGTTTAGAACATTAACAACGTTCCTTTTGCTTCCCTTCAACTCCCTCCTGTCTAAATTGCTATGTTAAATTTAATTTCAAGCTATTCACCTTTGTAGTTATTATACATTGTGCATAAAAACTAAGAATTACTCTACAAAAACAAATTGATACTTCCAAATTAATCTAGTACAGACATTTCAACTGAAAAGTTCTTTATCAGTTTAATATGACTATAACTAAGGTGTGACACAATGCATGTCCATGTGAGTATTTTGAATTGTGCATTGTTTTCATCTCAACAAGGTAAAAACCATTTTAAACTGAAAGATGTCTCACATCAGAGAGTCTTTCTAAGGTTTTTTTTATTTGAAAACTTTTTGAATGCAATAGTGATTGAACCTGGGAAAAGGATTTATGAGGGAAAATGATGTATGAGGTAAAAACAATTAATAATTACTGGCATCTTCTATTATTATTTGTACACAAATAGTTTATATATTCCCCTTAATAAGTTAAATTTTCGTCTTGCAAATAGTAATAGTGTGAGGTTCTCAAACAATTGATCCTTTTATTTAAGTCACATTTTATATAAGTACATAGCTACTACACTATAAGGAGTCTTTACAACACAACTCACCAGAAATCATTAAATACACAGACTTTCTAACTTGACGAAAGTATTAGATGTTAAGGAGTTGAATGGCCTAATAACCATAAAAATAATTCATATTAATGGTGGGCTATTATAATGGTGGACTATTTGACTTATCATTTTGTTTCAAACTCTGTGTAATTTCTCAGACATGGGGATTCTTTGTGAAGGATCAGATTAAGAGGCTATTAATAAGCTCAGTCCTCACTAGTATAGTCATCTCTGGTCTAGTTATCATCATCAAGTGGGGAGGCCAATATTTCTACATCTATGCCTGGCTCTTCATTTTAGCCTATTGTCTGGTAAGAGCTATTGCAATGTGATAGCACCACTATAGCAGCTCTAAATAATGCCATATTTTCCTGTCTCAGGCTATGGAATTTATCTACCACGACTACATAGCACCATGTTTGGACAAATTCCGGCCTTTGCCTGAAGGAGATGTGCGTGTGGCAATTGAGAAGTTAGCTTTATCCCTCAAGTTTCCCCTGAAGAAGCTGCTAGTAGTGGAAGGCTCCAAGAGATCTGCTCACAGCAATGCTTATTTCTATGGTTTCTGGAAAAACAAGTACATTGTATTATTTGATACACTATTTAAGGAGGGCATCATGGATCCTATCAAGCCAAAGGAAGAAGAAGGGCAGAAAAATAAGGATTCTGGAGAAGAGCCCAAGAGTGGAGTGAAGGAGGATGCTAGTGATTATGAGAACAAATTGGAGAAGGAAGTAGTTGAAGATGAGAACAAAGATGACAAGAAGGAGGAAAGAGTGAAAGGCTGTACCACACCTGAGATTTTAGGAGTAGTGGCTCATGAACTGGGCCATTGGAAGCTTTCACATAATCTCAAAGCATTCATCATCTTTCAGGTAATGCTGACATTAGCTTGGTCAGCTACTTATTTTGTGTATAGTCCACAGTTTAATGTGCTTTGAGCTTTCAGAGTCTTTTCTAATCTTACATTTGATCTGGTTCAAACTTGAAAAACAAAAAAAGATTAAAAAAAGTTTTGGTGATAGTACCAACTGAAAACAACATTGACTTATGACTACCTGTAATTTAAATTTTAGTGCAGCAAGGTGTCACCTTTAAGTCTTCTGCCTACTATCTACACTGTTGTGTTTTTTAGGTGCACTTCCTACTGTTACTATTCTTGTTTGGGTACTTTGTGAACCAGCAGGATATGTACTCCAGCTTTGGGTTTCCAGACTCTGCACCCATTCTGATTGGCCTCATCTTGTTCCTTCAGTTGGTGTTCATCCCATACAATGAGGTGAGTTATATTTCCTAGGCATTCAAGTTCCACTCGATTTTAAGATTATGATATTTATCATTCTAAATTCATGGGAAGATAAAATAAAAATGTTACTATTCCTTTCCAAAAATTAGCTAAAATAATTTATTAAAAAAATGCTCTGCTGCAACATATTCTTTTGCTGTCATATCAGGGTTAATTTGCTAAAATAAATAGGGAAATAAAAAAATCAAGAAATAACAATAATCTGTTTGTCTGTTGAGAGTGAGACTGCCACATAGCAATACCTTTTAGCATTAAATTAGAAAGTTTGTTGGTGGTTGCCATATTCAGTGCTTAGAGCACCTGTAATCATTGGACAAACACATCTACACATAGATCATACAACTGTGCTCTAGTTCTGAACAACTTGCCTACATTACAATAGAAAGACTTTGCTATTCTATGATCAAATTTATCAGATGTTACAGATTAAAGTTGTGATTTAAATCTGTATTGGGAATATGTGACAGATGTGTAGTTGGTATTGCTATTGTGGAGACTATGTGCTATAATATAACACATTATATGGGAATTGGAAAAAGTGATGAAGTGCCAATTTACTGGCATAATTTTTAAAAAAAATTTCAAAAAGGACACAATATTAAGGTTGTTAATTGATTATTGATAGATGAAAGGCTTAAGATTATCGTTATTATATTTTAGATCGTGTCATTCCTGTTAACACAGCTAGATAGGAGGCTTGAATACCAGGCAGACGCCTTTGCTCTCTCCCTTGGCCATGCCGAATCTCTGAGCTCAGCCCTGGTAACCTTGTACCAGGACAACCTTGGATTCCCTGTCGCTGACCCTCTCTACTCCGCCTTCCACCACTCCCACCCTACTCTGCTGGAGCGACTCCAAGCTCTCAAGACTAAAACTGACTAACAGCTTGATTATTGTGGCTGCTCTTACTGCATTCCTAGCACCACCTGTAATCCTCTCTATGAGGAATATATTTTACCGTTTGAAGGGTTTGTTTGCTTGGCATATGGCTATGCTTGATTAGGTCTGTCATTTGTTAGCATGTCTACATGCTCTCAATGAATAAAATTAGAGTAGTGGTAGGTCCCACTGTTACCTGCATAGTCTAGAGTAGCTCTAGGAATGAGGTTAAAACTAAATAATTTACTCAGACTAGTTGCAAGTACACAGGAGAAAATTTACCCACTTCTATCACAACTAATTGTTTGTCCACAATCTTGCCCGTTTAACACTAGGGTTGGGTAATATTGGTTTTTTGCATCACGGTGTGTGTTACCCACACTATCTAGCTATTCCTATACCAAATAATATTAATCATACAGTTGTTTTATTAAACCAGTTAGGACAAGTACTCCATGACTTAGAGACAGAAGAATAGAGTCTGTATAATATTTGCATTGTTCTTTAGGTCCCAGGAACTTCTTGGCCTTCTGGCAAGGAAGGTAAGAATACGTTTCCCATAGTCTTATTCTTATTCTAGGTAGGTCACTGCCACCAGGAGTTATGCTTCACTGAGCCTGCCAGAGGTTAATTCTTGATTCAGAAAGATAGATTAAGATGAGATGCAGTAAAAGCTGTAAGTACGACACTTGGCCAGCCAATTATATAGAAAACAAGTTTACACAAGTGAAAATGATACATGAGGAAAAGAAGGTAATAAATAATTATCATTTACATAACTGATAAATAGAAAAGTAAATATTTACATAATTAGTAAATGAGAACATGAGAAGTTTGTTAGAGTCGCTAGGTGGATGGAACCGTGAACAGTTATTAATGTTGGTGTTCATAAATTACACCACACTCAGTCCATGAGGGGGGAAAAGGTGGCCAAATTGTAATCTATGTATCATACAGTAGTAGAACTCTTGTCCAATGCAAAAATAATTAGCTCTACTACTGATAACACATAGACTGCAATTTGGCAACCTTTTTTTTTTTTTTTTTTTTTTGTTCCTTTTGATAGCCATGATATATTATCGCTGCAAATTTAAGTGGATTCTGTCAGGTGTTGCTAGACAATCTATTAAAAATATAGAACACATAATATTAATTTGAAAACATGTGGTGTTAATCTATTATTACCTAATAAATTGCACAATCCTTTATAGACTCTTATGGACTTCTAAATACAGTCAATCATGTACTGTAATTGTTCTGTAAGAAAGATAAGATAATTATGAAAAGTATAAAGTATAATCAATAATTAATACAACCAGAATGGTGTGAATGCTATATCATAGAGTCGTTTTGGATTAAAATTATTGGCAAGTGAAATTGTCAAAGTTCAAAGCTGACTCAAGATTCTCTATAATTATTATACAAGTGCAAAGTGAAAGTAGTTATTAATTGGGCAAGTGCGGCAAGCCCCTCACAAACCAAGTCTCTAATGAAATATCAGTATATTTATTCCATGACCCGTGAGATAACTCACGGTTTTACACGGTGTTATCTCACGCTGTATTGCACAAGCTCGTTATGCTAGTAGTTATAGCAACCTGACCTAGCTACCATTTTTCTGTCTCTCCTATAGTGAAGCCTACCCAACCAGGTTAGAGCAGCTGCTATGAGCCTGTATACTATCATTAGAGAGTTTTATGGTAAACTTTACTTATTAACCCTCGGCACGCATGTGCGAGAGGGTTATACTGTTAAAATGGGGTGCTTAAATAACACCTCACGAGGTGTTCACCAGGGGGAGCTGTCTGGACACCCCACTTTGAGCCTTTATAACTTCTACACCAATGCATACTTTACCGAGTGAGCTCATATAATAAATATATATTATTCATTTGATACAGGAGAATATCACGAGTTTGTTGGCTTAGTATTTACGCGAGTGCCGCAGGCACGAGCGTAAATACCGCCAATCAGACGAGTGATATTCTCGGGTATCCAATGGATAATAAATTTATTAGGTACTGCTCATGGCAATACCTTGGTAACAAGAAATTTACCTAGGGGGACGTAATAACCCAACGTAATAACTATGAACACAGGTGATATGGAAAAATATTGCCCTAAGCCACATCCTGTTTAGTTTAATGCATTTTCTATGTGGCAACAGTTATCAGGCTCTGTTCAGTACCTAATAATAGCTTATATCCATTAGTTTCTTCCTTTCAAATATCTTTTAGTTGTGACCAACTGTGGATACAATATTAGCTGGGGTGTCCAGGCAGCGCCTCCTATTTAACATAAAAACTAAGTTATCCAAACACCCCATTTTTAACAGTAGTCTGTTTGTCATTCATTCATTCTGTTACTCTATCAACAGCGGATATCAAAATGAACTCCAATTTGCACTTTAGTTTCAGCTTAGTTTTTAAGAAAAGAGAGAAAAGACAGACTCCAGTGAGTGCTGCTATATGGCTATGCCCATTCAATTGTTTAGAGGTATCATTTAGAAACGTGCACGCTCACGTGAGCATACAAATTTTACCACGCCTGATTCAGAGTTGTTATGTGCATTCTGTAGTACCAGTGCTTTGTTTCTTTTGTCTGGTGTTGAGAAGTCTCTGCTGCTGGCGCGGTGTGCTTCTTTAATCAACTGAAAGTATTCCTGCTCTCCAAAAATGTGCCCTAAATATTTGTGTAGTGTGCATGTCATAAAGTCCAAATGTTCTTGTGGCTATTTTTTTTCCTACCAAGCCAAGGTTAGCACTTAAGCCAGAGAATTCATGAAGTCCTCAGAATGTCGTAAAAACCGTATGGCTGCTCGTAAAACAGCTTTAGAAAGTATGGATCCGTCCCAAGTGTATATAAGACCTGGTTCTAAATGTTCATGCACATAAAAAAGCCCTTGAAATGTTTGCAGAATCCCCGAGATGCATTTATTATAATTATAATATATAAAACTGATATAGTACATACTCAGGGCAGCAAAGTATTGCATATTTCATGTATACATTTACTTGAATGGGTCCATATTAATAAAATTAAAGTAATTGCTACTTACAAAGTGGAGCTAAAATGGACTTGAATAAACTGGAACCATTAACACACTTCATTATAATTGTCAAGATTTCTGCATTCATTGCTATTTGTTAGCCGAAAAAATTCTTTCATCCAAAAATTGTGAATGTTAATTAGTAAATAATTCTGTATGTAGTTTCTCGCTACTTACATTGAAGTCAAGAACATATGTCTTCAGATTTTAACTGGCAAGTTTTTTCTTTGTTTTTGTTTTTCAGCTTTTCCCTCTTGTATGACAGTGGAAGTTACTTGAGCTGATGAAAAAGAGCCACCAAATCTATAACAAACACAAATTGAAAGTAACTATTAAAATTTTCAAGAAAGATAAAAGATAGTTCTAAGTTTGCTCAGGAAAAAATGCCCAACATCACTAAAGATATTATTTTATGATTTTGGTTGGCGAATCTGATAAGGATGGGACAATTATATGTCACTAGCTATATTAGTTCGTGAATTTTTGTTTTCATTTGTACTCACTGAGATACAGTACATAGTCCTGTGTAGCACCATAACCAGAAATCAATGTCAGCTACTGCAAAAATCCTTCCAATCAAATACATCATCCAAGTAATGGTCAAATTATTACTCAATAAACCATCTCCATCTTGAGCAGGATTCATCAATATACCACAAGCATAATATTACCTGACAATAAAATAATAATAATAATAATAATAATAATAATAGAGTATACTATTAGAAAGCATGTACTTCCTAAGATGGTATTACAAAGTAACTAGCTATTTAGCAGTAAATCTAGTGAATACTAGTCCCTACATGCCAGCTTTAAATTGCATAAAAAAGGCTGTTTTCTGATGTTATTATTGAAATTAAGCAACGATTAGAAAGCACACATAGGGATTTCAATAAATTATGTAATATAATATACAGTCTATTAAACCATTCCACCAGAATTAAGGTGAAACTTACTTTGTATATTGTTACATCCAGTTTCCAAATTCCAAGTTGTGAACTCACAGAGACAAAAGACAGACAAAACAACGAACAGAACACTGAAACATATCACCAACCCTAAAAGACAATGTAGAAACATTTAAAAATGTTATTGCTTACATCATATTGTATGAGCATAATACCTGAATAATTTACCAACTATTTACCATATTTACCTTTATCTTGTTGGTTTGATGCAAGTCTTTTAATTAAAGTAATGATTACTAGTAATTTAATTATTGGGGGTCAACTGTGATAATATTACACTAATGTAATTACTATGCAGCAAGTAAATAATGTAATGATTTTTGCTTTTTGTTGTGTATACTCAAGAAGCAAAAAAATGTAAAAAACAAAAAAAAACAAAAAAACAAAAATTAATTCTTCACAAGAATTGAATCAAACGTTGTTATGAAACATAAGGTTTCTAACACGAACACTAGAGTTACTGTACAGTTAAATAGAATACTTTTAGAAACTTACAAGACCCCAGATATGCCCTCCCTGATGGAAGGGGCATATCACCAGGAGGAGAAGGAGGATTGGAGAGTGTCATCATTACTGTCTTCATCTTCACTCTCCTGAGAATACAAGTAGCGATCCTCACGTGCTGTAATGGGAGGAAAATACATGTAGCTAATACATTAACTACTTGATTGTCTGCTCACAACAATGACCTGATCAATTTGAATTGATTTCAAATACACGTGGTAGATTTAAAGTGTACATAAGCTTACTGTCAAAATAGCTTGTGTCGTCGTCGCCTTCTAACTCCGGAATGAACTGTGGCGTCTGCTCCAGTAAACTGCACCACTCTAGAGTGTTGAAAAAACTGTGCTGTTGGACTTCCTGTAGTGACAGTCGTCGAGAAGGATCTGTGCATAGCAATTTGGTGACGATATCCTTTGCCTCTGGAAGGACATCATCTTCCTCTTCGTCTGCCCAAGGAATAGTGCGAGTCTCTAAAATATATAAATAGCAGATGTAATACGTGTATTAAACAATTCTATACACTTACCATCTGCGATTTCTTCAAACAGTTCCTGGACAGTATTACTCGTAAATGGTGTAGCTCCCATCAGCATTTCATAAAGAATAACTCCCATCGACCACCAATCAGATGCAAAGCTGCAGCCAAAGCCTTGAATGACTTCAGGAGCCATGTAGTCAGGTGTACCTAGAGTTCGGCTACAGCTAAAGTCTACAAACATGGAACATTAGATAGTCATGATTACTTTAATAGTAGCTAACACTTCACTATTTCTTACTGTTCTGATGTCCAATCACAGACAATCCAAAATCAGTAACTTTGATGTGCCCCTCAGCAGTTACAAGAATGCTGTGAGCATATAATACACACAATAATTACAATTGTCAATGATATAAATCTGTAGAACATGAGAATATTGACATTCTAGTTTTGACATGTTTAAGAACATATTAGCTACAAAAAAAAGACAAAAATGATCTATAAATGAATGAACTGTCCAAAAGTAGCTATAGCTATTCTCAAACAAGAAAAAATAGAAAAGTATACGTACTTGTCAGGTTTTAGATCCCTGTGTACAATGCCAAGATTGTGGATATGTTGAACAGCTAACACTGTTTCAGCAAAATACAGTTGGGCCATTTCATGAGGGAGACAGCCACAGTTCTTGATCAGTGTGGCCAAGTCTCCACCTGCCACATACTCCATCACAAAATACAGGTGGCTCTGAAGTAACAAGAAAATATATGTGCTATGATTATGAACTTGATAAATATGATTATTGTTATTATACGAAGTGGTAGAGGTTTGCTTCCTTTGTTTGATTATTAATAAAATAATTTAAAAAAAACTATATCATTCTCACTTAACCAGGTTTTCCAACCACTACCATGAGCTGTACACAAACAGTACATCATTAATAGGCCTTAATTAACTAAGTGTTGTTCGTGATTCAACTATGTGCCATGATTACACTGTTATCTAACCTAATCTCACAATGGTTATTGGTCCACATGAACAGGTCAAGCCAGTTACTATTCTAGTTGTTAGTCATTCTTTTACTCTTGCTATGTTATTTGATCAATGATAATTTGTTTTCATTTAACTCTTTGTTTGAGTAAAGTATTTAGCTAGCTAGCTACTTTGAGTGGGTCACATACGGAGTATGAAGTATACCCAGGAAAATATATAGCTAAATTACAGAGAATTCCATTGCAGGTTTGGATGTGATTGACCAGTAGACAATATTTCACATGTTGAATGTGGGGTGTGACTAAATCATTCACTCAAAAGGGGAGTTTGATTGAACCCTCCCTGGCTATGGGCATGGTACATTAGTGAGCAATTTCAAAGTTACACAAATTCAACGGCATTCCTTCTGCAGTTACACAAATTCAACTGCATTCCTTCTGCAGTTCTAATTTTTTTTATTTTTATTTTTTTCTCCCATAATGACTGCATAAGGACAATCAAATCTGTACGCATTTTTGAGAACTAAATATGATGAGTCAGACCTACTCCAAAAAATTTTAATTTTCCTCTTTTTATTATTAGCTGATGCTTTGTTTTTATTCTTTTTCCTGTTTTTATGCATTTATTTGCAAGTTCACACAACCCAGATGCTCCAAGATACTATATTATGTTTCAATTGTTCTAGACATTTACATAGTTAATGTAATAATGTGAAGAAAAATTACTGTTTGCCGTTTCATTATATTTATCAGATCAACTTTATACAAAACAATACATACCTTTGACTGGAAGGTGCAATGGAGACTGACAATGTAAGGGCTGTTAGAAAGGCCCATTACTTCTCTTTCCACAAACACCTGACCCACTAAATTCCTTTGAAGAATGTCCCTTTTCCCAATCTTTTTCATGGCCCACAGCTTTTGTGTCCTATTGTCCTTGGTGAGATGAACACATCTAATAAATGATACAATGTGCATAGGTAGATTTTTGTGCTTTCACAAACAAAAAATATAACCATTATTACATTAGTGCTGGAATGAAGTTTTTATAACTCTATCAATTATTACCAAGTGCTTAATAATATCTTTGCTGAGTGATACACATAGGCACTCACACTATAGTCATTATATTTAATCATTAAAAACATTATACCATACCCATAAACTCCTTTACTGATGAGTTTTATCACTTTGAAGTCGTCATTGTTCATGTTGTGATTGTTGAACACTGAGCTGTCCAGTATCTTCTCCATTTTAGTCTTCTCCACCTCAAAAGTTTCCATGTCCAGTGCAACTTCATTGAGTCGCATAGTAGCACTAAGTATAACAAAATACTGATCAAAACATATGGAGATTTAGTCTACATAGAATTTACATAGCCCTTGAGATTAGGAACTTTGTAGTTATTGAATCTTATAGCTACATGTGTGATGAAAATATACATAAGTCACTGCGTGTTTAGAAGACTTTTAATGTTCAAATGTAAAAACCGAAATTAGGAATATCATGATTCATTTGTGTTATTTTAAAAAACAATCAGTCACTATTCTCCCAAAATATTTTAAAAAATCTATAACTATAAAGTAGCAACTATAAATTTTTTGTAGCTAAACATTTAATATGTATTTTTAATTAATCACTATAAATACCCTATATGTTAGCTACAGAACATTAGAGTTTAATTTAACCTGTCACAGGCTAATTCTTTGGTAGTCCGTTCACCAGCATATTTAGCCCAGAATCGAAACAGTTGGATTATGCAATTCTGAAGAAAAAGGTACAAATAAAACAAAAATATTAGTCTACCAGATTTGCTATACCTTAAACAGCGCCTTGAAGAATAGTAATAAACCCATTGGTCCGCTAACAATGATCAAATATTAGAACAATCAGAATAAAATTCTAGTCGCTCTTACTAACCAAGCGTCCCGTTGACTCTTCCGGTTTCCTAGGTCGGGACGCCAGGACTGTGCCCAGCGCGCGTGCAGTTTATTATCAGAGGAACTGGCACTATGGGAGTGGGAGTCACAAGAACACAATCAGCGCAATAGTTTGAAACACTTAGCTGGCGAAGAAGTATAAAGCACACAAGAAGATACAATTGAAGAACTTGACTGTAAAAGTAATTATAATAATAAAAACATTAATGCAAGCTAATGTTGAACAAGTGACACGACTGACCGATCAGTATTGTAGTACAATCGTTGCTATCCTAGTCTGGTGCTGCCGACCGATATAATTACTGGTGTTTAGGACCTTTCCCATTGTAGTGTGTGTACTATAGACTGAAAATTCTATGGTCAAGTTTAACGGTCTCTCTTCCCGTTATTTCTTGTTGTTGAACTCTCAATTTGCTACCAAAAGAAGGCCTGAAGTTCATAGTTATAGGTATGTAAATAATTAGCAATGAAGTTTCTCATAGTGAAATTAGCAGCAGTATTAATAGAAATGGTGTTGTTTTTTTAACTTGGTGAATGACCTCAACAGAGAGCGGTCAAAAAGCAGTTCCCAGAATTATTGCAGGAAATGCTTAACAGGTAAGTAGCTATATAGGTCTAGTACAGCTGTACAGATCTTAACAATTTTGTTCCCATGCATATTATCTAATTGTGCTTCGCTAAACATGTTGTTTGAAAGTATGATATTTTATCAGAAAAATTTAAATATAATTGGCGAGCGAGCGAGACAGTATTAGGGGTGGATAATGCAAAATCGGGTATATGTTATATATATTTATACCATGGTTGCTGCGGTAACACCCATGGATTAAAAGTGATATTTTCCCGGTGATTTTTCCTGGGGCTATGATATTTTCCCGGTGTGGTGTCAAGCGAATTCTTCCGTGTTTCCGGCCCAAAATTAAAATTCAATTAAAATTCAATTGAAGCACGCCAGAAAGTTTACTTTAGCAAGTTTACTTTAGCAAGTTTACTTTAGCATTGTAGCTGCCAGCTGTTATCTCCAGATCTAACTCTACCTGGGCTGCTCAGCAGTAAGCAGTAAAGCAGCTAGCTGTGGTAAATTCCTGTGGTATGAGAGCGGCAGGAGAGTTATATGGTAGGGCTGGTCCCATATAGGTGGATATGAGAGAGTAGTAGTAGCAGCAACTATAGTATAAAACAGTTATGCCATGGCAACATCAGGGTTATGGAATATCACCGCCCTTATCCCTCGGGCTTCGCCCTCGGGATCGGGACGGTTATATTCCATAACCCCTCGTTGGCCATGGCATAACTATTACATATGTATGTATGTATGGATGGTATGTATGCTCTTTAAACGCGCGCACGGAGAACGTTTTTCTCCTAAAAACACGGCTATTTAGGCTTGAATCCAGTTTATTCTGAAACTACAGCATTAAGCAAACCTTACTTTATACTTAAGCTCCAAAGTATGAGAAAATTCCTGCTAAAACGCTTGTTTTCAAGACACAAAAAGTTGATTCGACAGGTTACTATGGTATTGAAGACCCTTTTCCTTTCAGACTTATTTCAAACTTCGCCGTTTTTATGGGGGATCGAAGTTCCGGTTGTTGGTTGTCAATAGCTTTGGTAGTCTATGCCGTAGTCATTAATGCTATGAAGCTACGACTACTAACTTCCTCGAGTTGAAAGCTGATATAAGTACGCAATTCCCATTTTTTAGCTTAAATATGCAAATTACACTCTGGCCTTCTTTTGTTGTAGCTAAGCATCAGTCATGGACTGTACATCAAATAGTCGATTGCGCTCAAATGTTGGTACTTACCAACGTTACCACTCGCTCAAAATGAGGTAAGAAAGTAATTTTGTATTTGTGTGCTAAAATTGATTGTCTTTTGTTTTTGTAGGTGAGAGCTTGTTGTCAAGAATTCAAGGTAATTCAGATGGTCAAAGTAACTTCAATTTGATACTACAGCAGTTATCAATACTCAAGAATGATGTAAGTAGTAATTCCATATTTGTTGGCTAAAATTACAAATAATAACACTGGTTTATTTTTTATCGTAGCTGAGAGCTTGTTCAAGAGTTACTGGTGATTGAGATTATCATAATGGTTGATGTTTGATACTACAAAAGTTACCATTAATAAGGTAAGAGAGTGATTTTGTATTTGTTTGCTGAAATCAAATGTCATAACTGCTATTATAGTGTTTGCATGAAGTAAGCTAAAACATAGTAACATTTTATGTTACCTAACTATCAGGCTCGCTCGCCATTTGTGCTCAAGCACACCACTAGTATGTATATATGTATATATGTATGTATGTATGGATTGTACGTATGCCCTTTAAAAGCGCGCGCGGGGAACTTTTTTCTCCAAAAACACGGCTTTTAGGCTTGACCCCACTTTATTCTGAAACTACAGCATTAAGCAAGCCTTACTTTATACTTAAGCGCAGAAGTGAAAGAAAATTCCTGCAAAAACGCTTGCTTTTCAAGAAACAAAAAGTTGATTCGACCGGTTACTATGGCATTGAAGACCCTTTTCCAGACTTAATTTCAAAACTTCGCCGTTTTATGGGGGGATACGGAGTGCCGGTTGTTGGTTGTCAAGAGCAGTTGGTAGTCAGAATGCCGTAGTATTAATGCTAAGGAAGCTACTACTTCTCGAGGGAAGCTGAGATAAGTACGCAATTCCATATTTGTTAGCTAAATATGCAAAATTAACTCTGGCCTTTCTTTTTTGGTAAATTCAAATAGTCAGATTGGCTCAAATTTGGTACTACAAAAGTTACCACTGCTCAAGAAAATGAGGTAAGAAAGTAATTTTGTATTTGTGTGCTAAAATTGGTTGTCTTTTGTTTTTGTAGGTGAGAGCTTGTCAAGAATTCAAGGTAATTCAGGTGGTCAAAGTAACTTCAGTTTGATACTACAGAAGTTATCAATACTCAAGAATGATGTAAGTAGTAATACCATATTTGTTGGCTAAAATTACAAACATTAACACTGGTTTATTTTTTATCGTAGCTGGGAGCTTGTTCAAGAGTTACTGGTGATTGAGATTATCAGAATGGTTGATGTTTGATACTACAAAAGTTATCATTAATAAGGTAAGAGAGTGATTTTGTATTTGTTTGCTGAAATCAAATGTCATAACTGCTATTATAGTGTTTGCAACATTATACATACTATGTTACCTAACTATCAGGCTCGCTCGCCATTTGTGCTCAAGCACACCACTAGTATGTTATATATATAATAATATGTATGTATGTATGGATGGTACGTATGCTCTTTAAACGCGTGCGCTGGGAACTTTTTTTTCTCCTAAAAACATGGCTATTTAGGCTTGACTCCAGTGTATTCTGAAACTACAGCATTAAGCAAGCCTTACTCTATGCTTAAGCTCCAAAGTGTGAGAAAATTCCTGCGAAAACGCTTGCTTTTCAAGACACAAAAAGTTGATTCGACAGGTTACTATGGCATTGAAGACCCTTTTCCAGACTTAATTTCAAAACTTCGCCGTTTATGGGGGGATACGGAGTGCCGGTTGTTGGTTGTCAAGAGCCGTTGGTAGTCAGAATGCCGTAGTATTAATGCTATGGAAGCTACTACTTCTCGAGGGAAGCTGAGATAAGTACGCAATTCCATATTTGTTAGCTAAATATGCAAAATTAACTCTGGCCTTTCTTTTTTGTAGCTAAGAGCTAGTCAGGGACTGGTAAATTCAAATAGTCAGATTGGCTCAAATTTGGTACTACAAAAGTTACCACTGCTCAAAAAAATGAGGTAAGAAAGTAATTTTGTATTTGTGTGCTAAAATTGATTGTCTTTTGTTTTTGTAGGTGAGAGCTTGTTGTCAAGAATTCAAGGTAATTCAGATGGTCAAAGTAACTTCAATTTGATACTACAGAAGTTATCAATACTCAAGAATGATGTAAGTAGTAATTCCATATTTGTTGGCTAAAATTACAAATAATAACACTGGTTTATTTTTTATCATAGCTGAGAGCTTGTTCAAGAGTTACTGGTGATTGAGATTATCAGAATGGCATATGTTTGATACTACAAAAGTTACCATTAATCAGGTAAGAGAGTGATTTTGTATTTGTTTGCTGAAATCAAATGTCATAACTGCTATTATAGTGTTTGCATGTAGTAAGCTAAAAATAGTAACATTTTATGTTACCTAACTATCAGGCTCGCTCGCCATTTGTGCTCAAGCACACCACTAGTTTGTATATATGTATGGACGTACTTAAGGCATTTTTGTACTTTGACCCTCGCGTTTTTGTGTTAGTTCGGTTGTCGACCCCGTCCCAAATTGCACTGAACAGAATCCTCTGGTTTATCGATCAGTACCCGTATCACCCTAGAAATTGAATTGTTTACCGTTTTGAATTCTTTTGCGGGTGCAGTTAAAACTTGAAAACTTAAGGGACTTCCATTTCTATTCGAGTTTGTGACGGTGGTAAGTCAATGCGCTCTTTGTCATGATTATAACCGTGCGCAACAGTATTTACTTGAAAATGCATTGTCCACTAGATTAACCACGAAGGTAAGTCTGTGTAGGTGCATGTCCAGTTGTGTCAAAGCATTGTGTGTTACAACCACTACTTAGCTAAAGAATATCACAAAGAAAACTTTTAAATAACGTGTATTGTTTTGTTGTTGTTTTTTTCCTTCAATTCAAGCAGTTGCAGAGAGTTGTTACTATGGCACTAAAATCCCTTTACCATGTATGCGAAATTTAAAAACTAGACCTTATTTTCAGTAGCTTCAGTGTTAGAAGTCAAAATCATTCATATAAAAATAGTATAGTCTTTAGGCTCGCTCGCCATTTGTGCTCAAGCACATCACTAGTATGTATGTATGGATGGTACATATGCCCTTTAAACGCTCGCGCGAACAACTTTTTACTCCAAAAAAACCACGGCTTTTTAGGCTTGACCTCAGTTTATTCTGAAACTACAGCATTAAGCAAGCCTTACTTTATACTTAAACGCAGAAGTGTGAGAAAATTCCTGCGAAAACGCTTGCTTTTGAAGAAACAAAATGTTGATTCGACCGGTTACTATGGCATTGAAGACCCTTTTCCAGACTTAATTTCAAAACTTCGCCGTTTTATGGGGGGATACGGAGTGCCGATTGTTGTTTGTCAAGAGCCATTGGTAGTCAGAATGCCGTATTATTAATGCTAAGGAAGCTACTACTTCTCGAGGGAAGCTGAGGTAAGTACGCAATTCCATATTTGTTGTAAATATGCAAAATTAACTCTGGTCTTTCTTTCTTGTAGCTAAGAGCTTGTTGTCAACAGTGACTGGTAAATTCAAATAGTCAGATTGGCTCAAATTTGGTACTACAAAAGTTACCACAGCTCAAGAAAATGAGAAAGTAGTTTTGTATTTGTGTGCTAAAATGGATTATCTTTTGTATTTGTAGCTGAGAGCTTGTTGTCAAGAATTCACGGTAATTCAGATAGTCAGTGTAACTTAAATTTGATACTACAGAAGTTATCAATACTTAGGAAATTGAGGTAAGTAGTAATTTCATATTTGTTGGCTAAATTACAAATAATAACACTGGTTTATTTTTTTATCATAGCTGAGAGCTTGTTCAACAGTTACTGGTAATTGAGATTATCATGTTTGAAAAGTTAACAAATCAGGTAGGAAAGTGATTTTGTATTTGTTTGCTGAAATAAAAGGTCATAACTGCTATTGTAGTGCTTGCATGAACTAAGCTAAAACATAGAAACAATACTCATTTTTATGTTACCTAACTATCAGGCTCGCTCGCCATTTGTGCTCAAGCATACCACTAGTATGTATATATGTATGTATGGATGGTACGTATGCCCCTTTAAACGCGCGCGGGGAACTTTTTTCTCCAAATAAACATGTTTTTAGGCTTGACTCCAGTTTATTCTGAAACTACAGCATTAAGCAAGTCTTACTTTAAACTTAAGCTCCAAATTGTGAGAGAATTCCTGCGAAAACGCTTGTTTTTCAAGTCACAAAAAGTTGCTGCGACCGGTTACTATGGCATTCAAGACCCTTTACCAGATTTAAATTCAAAATTTCGCCTTTTTTTCGGCTAAGTGTGGCTTGTTAGTTGTCAAGAGTCACCTGTAGTCAGTACTAAGAGAGCTATCACTACTTCTGAAGAGCGTATGTAAGCACATAAAGTATTAATGCTAAGGAAGCTAGCTACTACTACTCCAGGGATACTGAGGTAAGTACGTAATTCCATATTTGTTAGTTAAATATGCAAAATAACTCTGGCCTTTCTTTTTTATAGCTAAGAGCTTGTTGTCAACAGTGACTGGTAAATTCAAATAGTCAGAATGACTCAAATTTGGTACTACAAAAGTTACCACTGCTCAAGAAAATGAGGTAAGAAAGTAATTTTGTATTTGTGTGCTAAAATTGATTGTCTTTTGTTTATGTAGGAGCTTGTTGTCAAGAATTCAAGGTAATTCAGATGGTCAAAGTCACCTCAATTTGATACTACAGAAGTTATCAATACTCAAGAATGAGGCAAGTAGTAATTCCATATTTGTTGGCTAAAATTACAAACAATAACACTGGTTTATTTTTTATCGTAGCTGAGAGCTTGTTCAAGAGTTACTGGTGATTGAGATTATCAGAATGGTTGATGTTTGATACTACAAAAGTTACCATTAATCAGGTCAGACAAAAGTTACCATTAATCAGGTCAGAGAGTGATTTTGTATTTGTTTGCTGAAATCAAATGCCATAACTGCTATTACAGTGTTTGCATGAAGTAAGCTAAAAATAGTAACATTTTATGTTACCTAACTATCAGGCTCGCTCGCCATTTGTGCTCAAGCACACCACTAGTTTATATATATGTTTGGACGTACGTATGTAATTTAGTACTTTGACCCTCACGTTTTAGTGTTAGTTATGTGGTCGACCACGTCCCAAATTGCACTAAACAGAATCCTCTGGTATCGATTAGTACCCGTATCACCCTAGAAATTGAATTGTTTACCGTTTTGAATTCTTTTGCAGGTGCAGTTAAAACGTCAAAACTTAAGGGACTTCCATTTCTATTCGATAAGTCAATGCACTCTCTGTCATGGAGCCGTGCGCAACAGTATTTACTTGAAAATACATTATCCACTTGACTACCGCGAAGGTAAGTCTGTGTAGGTTCATGTCCAGTTGTGTCAAAGCATTGTGTGTTACAACCACTACTTAGCTAAAGAATATCACAAAGAAAACGTTTAAATAACGTGTATTTTTTGTTGTTGTTTTTTTCCCCTTCAATTCAAGCAGTTGCAGAGAGTTGTTACTATGGCACTGAAATCCCTTACCTTGTATGCGAAATTTAAAAACTGGACCTTATTTTCAGTAGCTTCAGTGTTAGAAGTCAAAATCATTCATATAAAAATAGTATAGTCTTTAGGCTCGCTCGCCATTTGTGCTCAAGCACATCACTAGTATGTATGTATGGATAAATGGATGGTATGTATACCCTTTAAACGCGCGCGCGCGGGGAACTTTTTTCTCCTAAAAACTCGGCTTTCTAGGCTTGACCCCAGTTTATTCTGAAACTACAGCATTAAACAAGCCTTACTTTAAACTTAAGCTCCGAAGTATGAGAAAATTCCGGCGAAAACCCTAGTTTTTCAAGACACAAAAAGTTGCTGAGACCGGTTACTATGGCATTGAAGACCCTTTTCCAAACGTAATTTCAAAACTTCGCCGTTTTAGGGGGATACGGAGTGCCGCTTGTTTGTTGTCAAGAGCCATTGGTAGTCAGAATGTCATAATGTTAATGCTAAGGAAGCTACTACTACTCCAGTGAAGCTGAGGTAAGTACGTACTTCCATATTTTGTTAGCTATATTATATGCAAAAATAACTCTGGCCTTTCTTTTTTGTAGCTAAGAGCTTGTTGTCAAAGGTGACTGGTAAATTCAAATAGTCAGAATAGCTTAAATTTGATACTATGGAAGTTACTACTGCTCAAGAAAATGAGGTAAGAAAGTAATTTTGTATTTGTGTGCTAACATTGATTGTCTTTTGTTTTTGTAGCGGAGAGCTTGTTGTCAAGAATGTGAGGTACTTCACATAGTCAAAGTAACTTAAATTTGATACTACAGAAGTTATTAATACTCAGGAAATTGAGGTAAGTAGTAATTCCATATTTGTTGGCTAAAATTACAAGTAATAACAATGGTTGTTTTTAATCGTAGCTGAGAGCTTGTCCAAGAGTTACTGGTATCAGAATGGCAGATGTTTGATACTACAGAAGTTACCATTGATAAGGTAAGAGAGTGATTTTGTATTTGTTGATATTATAGTGTTTGCATGAACTAAGGTAAAACATAGTAACAATACGGTAGTTTTATGTTACCTAACTATCAGGCTCGTTCAATATTTGTGCTCAAGCACACCACTATTTATATATATGTTTGGACATACGTATGTCATTTTGTACTTTGACCCTCGCGTATTTTTGTGTTCGCTCCGTGTTCGACCCCATCCCAAACTTCACTAAACAGAATCCTCCGGTTTAGCGATCATTACCCTTATCACATTAGAAATTGAATTGTTTACCACTGTGAATTGTTTTGCGGGTGCAGTTAAAACTCAAAAACTTATGGGAGCTCCATTTCTATTCGAGTTAGTGGCGGTGGTAAGTTAATACGCTATTTCTCACAGTTATAAGCCCTACTTAACAGTATTTACTTGAAAATTCATTGTCCACTAGACGAACCACGAAGGTAAGTGTTGCGTAGGTATGTTCAGTTGTGTGAAAGTATTGTGCGTTACAACTACTATTAAGAATATCACAAAGAAAATTTTAAATAACGTGACTTGATTTTGTTGCTTCTTTTTCAATCCAAACAGTTGAGGGGAGCGGTTACTATGGCATTGAATCCCTTTTACGCATATGCGTAATTTAACAACTCGACTTTATTTTAGTAGTTTGAATGTTAGTTGTTAAAATCAATCGTTTAACAATAGTGTAGTTTAAGGCTCGCTCGCCATTTGTGCTCAAGCACACCACTAGTATTAATACACTTGTGGAACTGGCAATTATGAATGTAATACAGTTCATTTTTATCATCATACCATACATCAGTTCATTTACTTCATTATCAAGGTCAGAATTCCCATCAGCATCTTATCACTGTGCCAGTTTCTTGCATGGACTCTCCACTTTTATCTCTACGCTGTACTCTAAATGATCAATAGCCATCTCAGCAATGTTGTTGATGTACTGGTGAAGATGATGGCTGACAACTGCTCAAGATACAATAGGTACATTAGACAGTCTTAACATTTTACATTGAGGACCACAGTTGTTGTTTTTCTTATACTTTCAGTGATGAATGAGTTTAGCACCCACATCCTTAATGCTACTCTGGTTCTGATATTATTGAGATGGTCATCACTATCTTCAGTCCTTCATAAAATATCAGCATCTGGCTGTTTCTATCCATTGCCTTCCAATGGACTATTGGTTGGAGATTATTATTATTATTATTATTATTATTATTATTATTATTATTACTATTATTATTATTATTATTATTGTAGACTCATAGAAGTGTAGGAGAAATGCCAAGAGAAACACCATGAAAAATGCCTTGCCCAATTCATTAAAGAAAAATGAAGTCACACCCAGTGCACACAAAGAGTGCTTGCATCACAAGTGGTAAGGAAGTTGAAGGAATATTTACATGATCAGAGTCATCATTGCTTTGAGTTTGTATATCCAAACTTCTGTGTTCCATTCAATGGTCAATGTGATGCTACTATATGGGTGCTAAGATGGTTTCTTAATACCAATGGAATTCACTGGTAGCCATATTCTAGCATCAGCCTTTTCTGGAAGAGTCACTCTGTGGTGAAGTGTTCATACACACAAAACATGACTTTCATCAAAACCTCCTGCAGCGGCAAATAGCTATTTGGTAAGTATGTAAAGATATTTTCAAAAAGTGAAAGCAAATGAGAATCATTTACAATTCTTCACTTAGATGCTATTGACATATATGCAGAAAAGTCTTTACAGACATAGTTTTCAGGCACAAGAATTAGTCTCGCAGTTTTCCTGGATCTGGGAAGACTGACTCATGACTTATATCAATTATTGTCATACTATTATGTTCACATGATTTATATAATTCACAAAATATTCTCAGAAGTAGCTATTTATAAGAAAACTCTTCACAAAGACACTTCACAACTGCTTGTTATTGTGTTATAGTGGCTAGTGAGGGTCATCTTTAATGGTGTATATAACATGCAGTTTTATTGAGAACAACTCATAATTTGGTATATTAAACTATTGCTGCTGTTGGCTTCATTAAATGGAGCTAGCATGCTGGGACCATTAAATGTATAGGCAAGTATTTTGCTCTGCGTTGATATATATCAATAAAAATGTTCATACGCAAGCCACAGTAGCCCTGTAAAGGCTATTCAAAATACTTACTTCATTAGGAAGCTTTGTTAATGGTGGTAAAAGCGCATATTATATTGGTGCAGCATGACTAGCTGGAGAGTTATAAAGCTAGGAAAATACGACCAAAAGTGAGCTCAGACCGCAGGTAAAACCGCACGCCAATTCTTTACTTCCGGTCAAAAATTAAAAAGTGATGGTGGCGATTGTCATGAAAAATTAAACTTCAGCAATACTACGATAAGTTTAAAAAAAAGAAAAGATTATTGGCCAGCGAGCGAAGCCAGCCAGACACTATCAGGGGTAACTCAATTGAAAATCGGGGATATTTGTTATCGAGCGAGCTAAGCGAGCCAGATACTATTTCTGATGGATAATGCAAAATTGGGTTATGTTATTGACGAGCGAGTGGAGCGAGCGAGACAGTATTAGGGGTGGACAATGCAAAATCAGGTATATGTTATCGGCGAGCGAGCGGAGCGATCGAGACAGTATATTAGGGGTGGAGGATAATGCAAAATCAGGTATATGTTATTGGCGAGCGAGCGGAGCGATTGAGACAGTATATTAGGGGTGGAGGATAATGCAAAATCAGGTATATTATTATGTTCTATAATAATGTTGTACGGATTGTACGTGTGTGCCTTAAACGCCCGTGCGGGTACCGTCTTTTTCTCCTAAAAACACGGCCTTTTAGACTTGACCCCACTTTCTTCTGATACTACAGCATTAAGAAAGTCTTACTTGAAACTTGGGCTCCAAATTGTGAGATAATTCCTGCGAAACGCTTGTTTTTCAAGTCCCAAAAAGTTGCTGCGACTGGTTACTAAGGCATTGAAAACCCTTTATCAGACTTAATTTCAAAACTTGTCCATTTTAGGGGCTGCTAAAAACGCTGCTTGTTGGTTGTCAAGTGCAACTGGTAGCTAAATAAGGAAGCCACCATTACTTGGAAGAAGCTGAGGTAAGTAGCTACGTAGTTCCATGTTGTTAGCTAAAATTACAAAAATAATTGTGGCTATTATTTTTTGTTAGAGCTGCGAGCTTGTTCACCAGTCACTGGTAATTGAGGTAGTCAGAATGGCTAAAAATGGAGAGTTGCAGTCTATTTCTAAAAAGGACACTAATTGAAGTGACTAATTTGCACACTACTGGCATAGCCTCAGCTAGAACCTCCATTATACAACACCAGCTATTACCAAACTGATGCGTTAGGGTTACCAGACTCTTCCGAGCGGAACAGTTAGGTAAAGGGTCTGGCCTGCGAGACTAGGGTGAATACAGAGAAGGTGGCGAAGAAGACATCTCCAAGCAACAAATACCTTCTGCGTTTAAAGGGCGAATCATTGTGTACCAGGGGAGTAAGAACCGGGGGGGCCGGGGGGGCCTTGGCCCCCCCAATGCTGCAGAGGAGGGGGGCCCGGCCCCCCCTTCAATCTTTCCTTAATAATGTATTGGCTATTTTTAATTAATGTTCCCTCTCATGCACTTGCTGTATTCCCTCCACCTGATCTATCTGCACTTCTATTCAATTCTATTTAGAAGCACTTCAAGATGTGGTGAGATCAGCACATTTGGACAATATTGCAATCAAGCAGGTGACTAGAGTAAATACACTTTGCGATATTTTCAACAACCAACCTTGCCTCAAAACTATTTTCACAGAAATCCATACTCTATTAAGACTTTATCTTACTATTCCAGTCACTACTGCCTCAGCTGAACGTAGTTTCTCAGCTCTGAAGAGAATTAAAACATATCTACGCAACACCATGACACAGGAGAGATTAAATCATTGCATGCTTCTACATATGCATCATGAAAAAACTGATGAGCTGGACCTGGTCCATGTAGCGAGGGAATTTGTTTCAGTATGTGAAAGAAGGAAGAATTTCTTTGGAAATTTTTAAATCCAGACCCATGTATAACTGTGTTTTTATAACTGGTCATATATTTACACTTGTATATTATATTTCACAATTTACTAACATCAAAAATAAAAAAATAAATACTACATAATGGCCACGAAGTTCGGCCCCCCCAATCATTTTCATGTTCTTACTCCACTGTGTACTCGAGAGGAAGGATGTCTTTCAGAAATACGTGAGAGTGACATGGAAAATGAGGACACTTTTTGCGAGGATGGTAGACTGGCTGACATATTGCTAGAGAGCTGTGATGGCAGCATGGTGGCAGCACGGTGGCAGCATCTCGTGGGACAAGAGCAACTATTGAATATGCCACCAATACTGAAGAACCCAGCATAGGCGGCGCGGCCGGTCCGGCTGGTCCGGCAATGGCCGGACCAGTTTTGCTAACTGTGCCACACCCACTTTTGCTAACTGTGCCACACCCACTAATCTCGTGGGTGATAATCAATGCTAATGTTTGCTTCATTTTTGTTGACGTCCCGTTCTCGATTTTGTGAGTACTAAATGGCAAGTTCAAGTGGTAGTTACTCTGTATCGTCTTCTTCTAGTGGAGCCTCTGGATCGACACCAGTCCCCAGCAAACCTCACCAACCTTGTTCTTTTCCATTTCCAAAGCAGGCTTTTGGAAAGAAGACTGTGACACACAGATCATTTCAGCCAGCATGGTTCTCTTCTTGGGAATGGCTTCACTATAAGGAAGTAGAGGACAAGGTGCTTTGTCATCTATGTTTGAGAGCTGTGGCAGAAAAGGGTTTGAAGACTGGGAGTGCTGATGTTGCCTTTGTAAGTGTTAACTATAGCTTAACTTATAGTGAAATATAATGATAAATTGTATCGCTACAAGTGAGCGCTCTTTCAGTGCATTGAGAAGGATGAAAACATATCTACGATCAACCATGAAGCAAGATGGTTTAAATAGTGTTATGACATTACATATTCACAAAGATTTAACTGATCATTTGTCACTAAATGAAGTGGCTAATCTTTTCATTAGCAAGTCTGATCGCAGACAGCAGATTTTTGGACAATTTTGACACTTATTTACATATTTTTTAAAAACATTATGTATTACCTTAATCATTCCTTTCATCAGCAGTAATTAATTACAGTATATTGATAGGTCAATGGCTGGACCACTAAAAATTTGCCGGTGCCGCCCTTGCCCAGTACTGCAACTGTATTGAGGATGTTGGTTACTCTAATGCAGAAGAACCAAGAAGCTGAAGAGAGAAAGGATACCACACGAAAGAAAGAAAGAGAGGAAGACATGGAGAGGTACATATACTTTAGGGACATGGATATTGCCAGGGCCAAAGAAGTACTGGAGAGTCAGAAGGCCTGGAAAAAAATACTGGAGAAAGAAAGAGAGGAGAGAGAGAAAATCACTCAAGCTTTGAGAAATTCCACAAAATATCTACTGTTTCCCTTCTACCAATACAGCTTCAAAAATTTTCAAGGTTATTGGATAGGTTTGGAGTCGACATTGTTATGAACGGGGCCAGATTATCAGAAGTGATGTCAGGACAGATGGCTGTCACCTTACAAAATATAACCTGGATAAGAAGATGCCGTTTGCTGAAGTAAAGCAAAAGCTAATGACAGCGGCTGACTTGACTGTGTCGAGTGCGACAAGGATGTTTATGAGGCCATACACAGAGGCCTTGTCAAAGATATTAGGAGTGGACATAGTCAACCATGCTCACTCCTTGGTGGAGAGAATGTTGGTTAATACCATCTATGAGGAAGTCATGCTTGCCTTGTTGATGGGATTTTTCAACAACATAGGCAATGATAAGCCTATTGTTATGTTAGCGAATGTGGAGATAAACAGTGTTGACGACTTTGTCAAAGATGTCTACAGATGCTTCTAAAATCATGGATCAGTGGTGAACAAGGAGTTGAGATTTGGAATTGGGACTGACCAACTGAAGAAAGAGTTTAGTCAACATAGTCGCTATAAGCAGTGGACTGAGAAAGCTACTTGTGAAAAGCGCGGCAAAGCAGGGCACAAAACAGAGAACTATTGGTATGATCGTGGAAGACACAACCAAGGCCAATGCCGACATGTTACTCCTGCAAGCAACAAGATCATGTTAGTACCGACTGTTTCCTACCTCCAAAGAAAAGACTAAGGAATTGAAGAAATAAAACATGGAAGAAAACAAACGCTGTGGCTGTGACGAAGTCAGGGGATGACAGTCGAAATGAGCTCAAGATATATGTTGGTGAGGTGAAACTGAAGGCAGTCTTAAATTCAGGTGCAGAGATGTCTGCGATTCCATCAAGATATGTTGCAGAAGCCAACTACACTGGTGAGAATGTGGAATTAACAGATTTTGAGGGGTTGGTGGATAGGACAAGAAAGGTTGCTGTAGTATTAATTAAGGTTGGATTGGTCTTCAGTGTGTTCAGACTGGTGATGATAGGGCTAAGTTTGTGGCTGAGAAAACGGATAGCACATTGGGTGTGTGTAGAAGGCTTGCTAGTAATAAAGACAGGGGTTATAGATGGGAAAAGGGCATTCTGTTACACTGCATTGTGGATAGTGTGATGGGTGAGGTATGTAGGATTGTGGTCCCCAAGAGTAGACGACCTCTTTTGTGTAAATTGGCCCATGATAAATCTGGTTGAAATAATCCAGAGATACATGACCCAACATCTGTTCTGAAATTGATGTGTAGTATTGTATGTCTTGTGATATTTGTCAGAAGTCCAATCGGCAAGGGCAAGCTAAAGCTCCGATGGTTGAACGCCCCATAATCACAGAACCATTTGAAATTGTAGCCATGGACATAGTAGGTCCCTTACGAGCTGCCAAAGGTAAATATCAATACTTGCTTACGACTATATGCCTTGCTACTCGCTGGCCAGACATTGTGTCACTGAAATCGATAACAGCAAAGTCTGTTGCTGACGCCTTGCTGAGTGAGTTTGGTAGGACTGGTCTTCCACTACAGATGCTTTCTGACAATGGATCCCAATTTACTGGAAAACGTACGAAAGAACTGACTGTGTTGCTTGGAATTGAGCTGAATTGAAGTGGTGTAACTACTGCAAGATTTCCAACCACACGAGGGATGAGTGTCGCAAATTGCAAGCGAAGAAAACGAAGGAGTGCAACACGCTGGAGGCAGCCAAGACTCAGGGACAAGGTAAGAAATCGCCAGTCAAATGCTTCAATTGCAAGGAGGAAGGGTACATGGCTAGGAACTGCCTGGGAGGTGAGGCAATGTTGTGCAGTGAAGGAGCACCCTCCTCACACGAGGCAGGCAATTTGAGACGTAGTGGCATTGTGGAATGACAACGAGTGAAGGAAATAGTACTCGACACCGGATGCAAACGGACGATGGTTCGACATGATCTGGTGCCATTCGACAAGATTATTCAAGGAGATGCAGCGACTATCAGGTGCGCCCACAGGGATACAGTACTCTACCCTCTCGCCCAGGTTAATTTGGGAATTGACGGCATACCTATAGAGGTGGAAGCGGCCGTATCTAGCACTCTTCTAGTCCCAGTCCTTTGGGAGACGACGTTCCAGAGCTCCGCCAATTGATTGGGGTTAGTACAATAAAGGACGCTCCTTCTTCTACTGTTGATGTTCTGGTTGTGGTTACCAGGGCGCAAGCGAAGCAAAAACTAGCAGAAGAAATTATTAGGAGAGAGACGGAGGTACTGACGGGTGCTCAGCCAAGTTCAATGGATGGACTCGGACAGGAAGACTTAGTAGTCGTCAACCCTATAAGCACTCAGGCACCCGAAATTCCCGCTACCCTGTCACAGGATCAGCGGCGATCGTTGAGGAGACAAATGGGGAAAGATACGAACCACACCCATTCAAAAAGCAAAGGCAAGTGCGAAACTTTAGAGTTATCCTCGGGAGAGCTACAGAGACTACAGGAAAACGACAGCACTCTGGCAAAGGCATTTGAGGCAGCCGACAGCAAGGACAAAATTGAAAGAATTGGATTCTTAAAAGAGAAGGGTTACTTTATAGAAAGTGGACCCCACCAGGCAAGGGGGACAAATAAGAGGTTGAACAACTGGTTTTACCAAAATCGCTTTTGCGAGGGCCACTCGACATCCTAAAGGAGTCCTGGGAAGCAAGTAAACATAGTAGCGAGATCGTAGTGTCCTATGTCTTGTCTACACAGGAAAAGCTCAGAGCAGCGAAGGATCTGATACAGGAGAATCTAGCGAAAGCACAGGAGAAACAGAAAACTTGGTACGACAAAAACGCCAGATTACGTCAGTTTGAGCCTGGGGATCCAGTTCTGGTTTTGCTACCAACCTCGACTAGCAAATTATTAGCTCAATGGCAGGGTCCGTACCAGGTCATGAAGCGGACCGGCAAGGTAAATTGTTTAGTCGACATGCAGGATGGGCAGAAGAGGAAAAGGGTCTTTCATGTAAATATGCTGAGAGCCTTTAAGGTTCACCAGACAACTGACTCTAACTACTTGGCTGACAATGCAGATGATGATGATAATGATGAGATAATCTTTTGGAGAGATGGGGACCCAGAGGAACAGCCAACTGTTGGAGACCAGTTAAGTAAGCAACAGCAGGAAGAGCTAAACCAACTTTTAACTGACTCAAGAGCAGTCTTCCAAAATCGATCTGGACACACTCAGCTGGGAGAGCAGCATGAAATAATCACTGGAACTGCAAAGCCTATCAGGCTCCCTCCTTACCAGCTTCCGCAGGCGTATCGCTCGCAAGTACAAAAGGAACTACAGGAAATGCAAGACGAGGGCATTATCGAGCCATCAAGCAGTGAATGGGCTGCACCAATAATTCCGGTCTCGGAGGTTGAACCTTATCTCACTTACCGATGCGTACCCCATGCCTAGGATAAACAATCTAATCGACGAGCTGGGAAAGGCCTTGTTAATCACCACCCTGGATTTGACCCATGGATACTGGCAGGTTCCGGCAGCCAAAAAGGACAGGCACAAGCCTTTTTGGGTTATTTCAATTCAAGCGAATGCCGTTTGGCCTACCGGGAGCACCGGCGACATTCCAGCGGATTATGGATCATCTTATACGGGTCAATATGAGTCTGTTTCCGCCTACCTGGATGACTTGGTAATTTTTAGCAACTCCTGGGAGGAACACTTGCGACATTTAAGAGAGGTCCTCCATCGCCTTGAGGAGGCTGGGCTGACAGCTCGGCTCAAGAAGTGTCAGTTTGCCATGAAAACCTGCAACTACCTAGGACATGTGGTAGGAAATGGCGTGATCCGACCTGCACAGGACAAAATAGCAGCGATTGAGTCTTTTGCAACTCCTAAGACCACAACGGACGTCCGTGACCAGCTATGAGAAAACCAACCACTTGTGAAAAAAATTGAAAATTGAGATTTTAGTCTTAAACAAGAGAGAATTTTATGCTGAGCGCGATGATACCTCATTTTGAACATTCCGTTGCTCACGGGAGAAGATACGGCCCAAAACGCTTCGAGGTGTTTTGATATACCGTCCAACGATATATTGCGTTTTAACGCCGGAATTGAAAATTTTTATTTTTTTATTTTTATTTTTATTTTTTTTATTTTTTTTTTTTATAAAGAATGAAGCAAAGCAAATGAAAAACAAAAACCAAGGAAACAGAGGCAATGAAATAATGAGATAAGCACTAGTTATAATGGTCAATGAAAGCGCGCCTCCAAGGACGCAAGGTCCACAGGGGGCAGTGGGTCTCTGGCCGCATGACCAACTGATGAGCGGGCTCCTCTAATACATCGAATTGAAGATCTTAGCAACGAAAAGTTTAGGGAGCATCTCAACCATGACAAGGTGGAGCTGTACGATTGGTCTCTCTTTTGGGCCAGCATGGAGGCCAGCCTCTTGTAAATCACTGTTGCTGCCGGCCCCATACCACCAGTAAGGGATAGTACCACAGGTGAAAAGGTGCCGTGTTCAACCTCTCTCACACGCTGGTCATATGCCCTATTCTTAGCATGTTCGTGTTTCCTGTAGCACGAGGCGATAGAATGACAATTAGACTGTGCCAGGGGATTGAATACCCTGATGTCAAAGAAGGCCCTCTCGTGTCTGCCTCCCCAAAAGCCACAAGCTGCCACATCTAATCGTGCACCATCAGTAGCAATTGCTGTTGCCCCGTTCAAGGCCTCACCCGATAGTGGTTGCAGATGTGGCTCGACACAAACGTCATGGCAGACCTCTGTCATCACTGTGGCAGTGAAGTCTCGCACCTCATTGTGGCGTAAGGAGGGAAAAAAACCCTTAGGGCAGGACAGCACATGTTGTATGGAGGACACACCACAGGCACAATGGGCGGGCACATTCAGTGGAGACCAACCATATCTCAGCGCCAGAGCATCCCAAGAGGCACCCTTATGCAGTGAGAAGCCCAGCTCCTCTATTGGCAGGGGCGTCAGCCAGCTTGAAGCCCCTTTCGCTTGGGCTAAGTCCATCGCACGCTGTAGAGGAGCGGGTACCCGCTCTCGGACATCAAACGCTGTATGTATCTCCAAAGCCTTCCTGCTGGCCTTCACTTTGGCCCCAGCCGATACCTGGGCGGCAAGGCAATCGTAGGTGTATTCATCGCTTTGAGCAGAGACCGCTGTGGTTAGCGGATCTGTAATGGCAATAGAAGCCTCATGCTCGAGCGGACAGGACTTTGTTGGGTTCACAACTGCCAACCCCCCCAGCCGAGTTGGAAGAGCGAACAGGTCACGGACAGCAGCATCTGGGGGGGGCTCTTCCCGTCAAGGCCGGAATGAAGGTTGAGGACAGAAACTCCTCCAGCGGTGCCAAGAGGGAAACGATGTTGGGAGTGGTACGTGAGAGGTAGGAGAACTTGTGCCGATAGCCATGAGTGAACGCTGCGTAGGCTGCATGGGGTTGAGACTTGGCAATATCCGTGAGCATCTGTAGGTCCTCAATCCAGCCGTTTACCTTTTCCTGAACAAAAACTCTCATGTAGTCATCCGTGCCCAGTGGTGACCCAAGATACGACCTTCCATGACATGTGACATTGACATTGGTGCCCCGAAATAACTCCTTTGCCCTATCAAAATGCTCCTCCTTGGTAACAAGCCACGTCTTCACGGCATTTGCAAAGTAGCCAAAGGCAGGACCAATCATCGACAGTTTGTTCCACCAGGAATGCACAGAGGCCAGTCCCCCGGTAGCCGACGCATCATCCGCGTACCAAACCTGCCGTACAGCCTCAACATCATCCAACCGTTGGATCAAAGGGACGGAGGCCATGGCATAGAGAGGCATCGCAAGGGGATCCCCCTGCGTAGTACCTTCCTCCGACGACAGAACGACTCCATGCACAAACAACTCCGTTGGTGCACGGTACGTATTAATGAGGGCAGTTGATAATGAAGGACAGAGGAATTGAGCGTTGTGAAGGGCGGCCTCCCTGTTAAGGGAGTTAAATGCATTGCTGGCATCGACAAGTAGAACAGCTTCCGCCGACTCTGAGCTGAACTCACGCCTGACAGAGTGGATAGCAGCTTCTATGCCAGCAACTTGTCCCCCACACAGCTGACGAGAACCAGCTGCATCCTGGATGTCCTGTTTGGTGACATGGAGGATAGCTTTGGCAACAATCCTGCGTACCGTCTCGCAAACACCAATTGGGCGCACCCCTGGGCACTTGTCCAGAGCTATCAGCCTACAGGCCAGAAAGCTAGACAGACCCTCAGGATCCAGCAGGGTGGTGCAGAGGCGACGTGCAAAGAGGGCAAGAGAGTAACAAAGGTCCTGTGAGGCTGCGTGGAAGGAAGTACAAAGCCTTCTCCAGCAATGGGCATCAAGACTTGAGGGGCCCGCAGCACCCTTATTGGACAGGGCCGCTGATCTGATAGCACTGGCATCAATGCTGTCAAAGACAACAGGGTGTACAGTTTGCGGACCAGTGCAATCTGGGAGGAGTGCCTCAGGAGAGGCTGGCCGGGCAGGAGGGTGCTTCGACATCAGGACGTCCAGGACTGTGGGGGACGTTGGACCTTCCCCGTCCACAGGATCTGACACCCTGAGGACGCCCCCTTTCCCCCGCTTATCAAGGAGGTCCAGGGCGGCCCCGGTCTTGCCCTGGAACATCAGGTTGGAGAAGTCTCTTGCCACATTTTGATCCTGTTGCCGACGAGCAGCCCCTCTGGGACCTCTGGGAAGTCGTTGCTGGAGACACCTCCCCTCCTCAAGAAGAGCATCTAAGTCGCCCCTCTCCCACAGGGCCAGCCTGCGTTCCAAGCAGGCAGCGAGCTCCTTTGGTTTTGCCTTCTTTGATGGTTTTTGAAGGGCAAGGACAGAGAGGACCATGACAGCCCTCAGGGCAATAGATTCCAGGGCAGAACCCTCAGCATAGGCCCTAAACAGTCTGGATAATTCTTGGACAATCTTCTTGCCCACCTTCCCAAAGGGTACCTGAAACACGTTCCTCCTCCAGTGCACAGCCTCATGGAAAGCCGTAGAGAGAGAGGCAGAGAATGATGAGGAGTCATACTCACCCCACCTGAAGGTGGACTTAGCCATTGGCTGGGGCGAAGGTAGTTGGAGGGCATTAGATGGAATAGTAGGCCTGCCAGGACTCGATGTGGACGTTGTAGTAGAAGTAGAGGTGGTAGTGGTGGTGATAGCAGTAGCAGGGGTGGAGGAAATGGCGGCGGTAGCACTCCCAGGAGCGTCCTGGGCTAAGGCTGAATGCTGCTCAGTGGCTGAAGAAGATAGAACGCTTGTGCTAGTAGAGGCGGGTGGTTGCACTATATTCAGGCATTTGCCCTTTCGAAGAAGTAGGCAGGTGGAGCACCTCCTCCCCTCCTTGACACACGAGCAGTTCTTGCACTTCCCGTCGCCATTACATCGACAGCAGACAACCATTAGGCTTAACCAAGTCTCGCGTATACTGTATCGTTAGGAGCCGTCCGCATACGGTCCGTCCGCATACGGTCCGTGTTACTACAGCTCAGCATTTTTGCCGGTAAATTATTGACACGTGGATAAAGCCGAGTTTGTTTGCATAGCTAGGCTACCGGGGACAGAACGAATACTTACAGCGGTGTTCGTAGGTAAGGGTGTTAGAAGGGTTTAGAACGTAAAAGAGTAAATGTAAGGGAGTAAAAGTTTGTCCTCCTGCATGGCTATAAGCTCTACCTTACTTCCTAATAGAGTCGGAAGTATCAGCCTAGCACACATCGATAAGGTCAGAATACCTTCAGTCCCAGCGTTCACAAGGTCGCTGTCCATTCCCAAAAAAGGTAAGAGCTCTTATCTTTCAGTCAATGTCAAGTTCTGCATGCCGGGCGCGGGAGTATATATAGTAACCAGCGGGAATTATTCCACAGGACTTCATACGCGGACTCGCGGTAAATATGAGTCAGTTTTTTCTTTTAAGTTTTGTGCCTTAAAGTCCGTCCAATTGAACTAAAATTTGGTAGATAGATAGATCCAAGGCGTTTGTTTAAGAAAATGAAAGGAAAAAAACAGACTTTTTGACTTTCAGGACCCGCACGCAATTTTGAATTAATATTACAAGTGGTCGGTTTTCTCATAGCGGGTCACGTCCGTTATTACCGCCATTAATCCCCGACTACGCCGTTATCCCTCACCGACCTCACAAAGAAAACAGCTCCTAACCAAGTAAGTTGGGATTCAGCTTATGAAGAGGCTTTCACCAAGCTTAAGGCTTTATTGTGTACCTCTCCAGTCTTGCAGAGTCCCGATTTTTCACGTCCGTTCATTCTGCAGACGGACGCTTCCAATCGTGAGGGGTGGGAGCTGTACTAACACAGATGGATGAAGAAGGCCAAGAGCATCCCATTAGCTATTATAGCAGGAAGCTTTTACCACGAGAGCAACGGTACTCTACGGTCAAAAAAGAGCTGTGGGTTATCAAGCTAGCAACGAATGCCTACAAAGTTTACCTCCTTGGCCGAAGGTTCACCATTGTGACCGATCATAGGGTATTGGAGGAATGGCTTGATCGGTTGCGGGAGAGTAATGCCAGACTTACCCGTTGGAGTTTAGCTCTATAGGCCTACGACTTTGTCGTCCAACACCGGCCTGGGAAGGACAATGGGAACGCGGACGCCTTATCCCGCATCGCGACGAACTAGTTAGTCGCCGGAGAAGGAGGGAGGAGTGTGAACTCTGAACTTGTTTACTGTTATTTCTAACAAGACGTTGTTTACGATTTGATTATTAACACCTCATTCGCAACACCTCTAATTTGTGCAAACATCGATAATGTGTTAATTACCTGTTTGTGTCAGTTTTGGCTCTACATAAGGAGCCGTATTTGTAATATATGAGGAGTTAACCAAGTAGAAAGAAAAGGAAAGGATCCTACCTTGGCAGCACTTGGCTTCTGTTCCGCAGGAGATCATTCAATCCTTTGGTGGTGTGTCACAAGGTGTCAATAAGCTGGTAGATGAATTTCAGGGATGTCACAGATGGATCAGTTGGTAACTACTACAGTGGGGGTACTGTGTCTATTGAAATTGATAAACTACTACAGTGGGAGTACTGTGTCTATTGAAATTGATAAGGATGCCAAACCTATATCATGTAAGCCTCATAGAATACCAGAGTCTATTAAGTGTAAAGTAAAGACTCTGTGGACCAACTCATAGTCAATGGGTGGGTAGAAGACATTAACTCGCCCTGGGGAGCATCCATTGTTCCAGTCCCGAAGTCGGACGGAAGCATACGACTTTGTATAGACTACCGAGCACTAAATAGTGTGACAGCACAAATACAGTATCCCATCCCACACCTTGATGACATGTTAAGTAAGGTTGGGAAAGCTAGAGTTTTGTCGAAGTTGGACTTGTGCAAGGGATATTATTAGGCCTCTTTATCCAGTGACTCTAGAGACTTGACGGCATTTATGACACCATGGGGAACGTTTAGGGTCAAGATTCTACCATTTGGGCTCAAAAATGCCCTAATGTGCTGTGTAGGTGGGGGAGCAACACTTAATTATAGTAACCAGTCATTAAAATTAATACAATTGACAAGTATGATTGATAGTTAATGAACAAAACAACAATCAGTTGTAAAGTGTACAAATAAGTTCTTCTCTACAGGTCTTCCACAAAATGGAGCATATTTTCTTCCATATCACCAGGAGGAGAAGGAGGATTGGAGAGTGTCATCATCACTGTCTTCATCTTCACTCTCCTGAGAATACAAGTAGCGATCCTCACGTGCTGTAATGGGAGGAAAATACATGTAGCTAGCACATTAACTACTTGATTGTCTGCTCACAACAATGACCTGATCAATTTGAATTGATTTCAAATACACATGGTAGATTTAAAGTGTACATAAGCTTACTGTCAAAATAGCTTGTGTCGTCTTCGCATTCTAATTCCGGAATGAACTGTGGCATCTGCTCCAGTAAACTGCACCACTCTAGAGTGTTGAAGAAACTGTGCTGTTTGACTTCCTGTAGCTAGTGACAGTCGTCGAGAAGGATCTGTGCATAGCAATTTGGTGATGATATCCTTAGCCTCCGGAAGGACATCATCTTCCTCTTCGTCTGCCCAAGGAATAGTGCGAGTCTCTAAAATATATAAATAGCAGATGTGATACATATATTAAACAATTCTATACACTTACCATCTTCGATTTCTTCAAACAGTTCCTGGACAGTATTACTCGTAAATAGTGTTGTTCCCATCAGCATTTCATAAAGAATAACTCCCATTGACCACCAATCTGATGCAAAGCTGCAGCCAAACCCTTGAATAACTCAGGAGCCATGTAGTCAGGTGTACAGAGTTTGGCTACAGCTAAAGTCTACAAACATGGAACATTAGATGGTCATGATTACTTTAATAGTAGCTAACACTTCACTATTTCTTACTGTTTTGCTGTCCAATCACAGACAATCCAAAATCAGTAACTTTGATGTGCCCCTTAGCATCAGTTACAAGAATGCTATGAGTATATAATATACACACACTAATTACAATTGTCAATATATCCTTAAATGGAAAATATATTTATTTAAACAGACAAAAGCAAACAAGCAAACAAAAACGGGGACAAAGTTACACGAAAATTACCATTCTCAAACAGGCAAGACAAAAATGTTTTAAACTTTCCACTAATTTCATGAACCAAAAGCTATTACATATTAGGTATACATACTTGTCAGGTTTTAGATCCCTGTGTACAATGCCAAGATTGTGGATATGTTGAACAGCTAACACTGTTTCAGCAAAATACAGTTGGGCCATTTCATGAGGGAGACAGCCACAGTTCTTGATCAGTGTGGCCAAGTCTCCACCTGCCACATACTCCATCACAAAATACAGGTGGCTCTGAAGTAACAAGAAAATATATGTGTCATGATTATGAACTTGATAAATATGATTATTGTTATTATACGAAGTGGTAGAGGTTTGCTTCCTTTGTTTAATTATTAATAAAAAAACAAAACAAAACTATATCATTCTCACTTAACCAGGTTTTCCAACCACTACCATGAGCTGTACACAAACAGTGCATCATTAATAGGCCTTAATTAACTAAGTGTTGTTCGTGATTCAACTATGTGCCATGATTACACTGTTATCTAACCTAATCTCACAATGGTTATTGGTCCACATGAACAGGTCAAGCCAGTTACTATTCTAGTTGTTAGTCATTCTTTTACTCTTGCTATGTTATTTGATCAATGATAATTTGTTTTCATTTAACTCTTTGTTTGAGTAAAGTATTTAGCTAGCTAGCTACTTTGAGTGGGTTATGGATAAGTTAAACAATTATAGACTAGGATTTTGGTATTCTGGAGAGGTCCCTCTTGTACCTACAAACTATTGACAAGAAAGAACTTTGCAAGTACATTACAGTACACTATGACTTTAAGGAATAGATGCAACATAGCTTGCTTTACTCATGCCAATATGAAAGTGAGGTTTTGTAGCCAAGGAGCTCAATGCTGGTAACTTGGAATCATAGTCTGTTCACATACGGAGTATGAAGTATACCCAGGAAAATATATAGCTAAATTACAGAGAATTCCATTGCAGGTTTGGATGTGATTGACCAGTAGACAATATTTCACATGTTGAATGTGGGGTGTGACTAAATCATTCACTCAAAAGGGGAGTGTGATTGAACCCTCCCTGGTATGGTACATTAGTGAGCAATTCCAAAGTTACACAAATTCAACGGCATTCCTTCTGCAGTTACACAAATTCAACTGCATTCCTTCTGCAGTTCTAATTTTTTATTTTTTTCTCCCATAATGACTGCATGAGGACAATCAAATCTGTACGCATTTTTGAGAACTAAATATGATGAGTCAGACCTACTCCAAAAATTTTTAATTTTCCTCTTTTTATTATTAGCTGATGCTTTGTTTATATTCTTTTTCCTGTTTTTATGCATTTATTTGCAAGTTCACACAACCCAGATGCTCCAAGATACTATATTATGTTTCAATTGTTCTAGACATTTACATAGTTAATGTAATAATGTGAAGAAAAATTACTGTTTGCCACTTCATTATATTTATCAGATCAACTTTATACAAAACAATACATACCTTTGACTGGAAGGTGCAGTGGAGACTGACAATGTAAGGGCTGTTAGAAAGGCCCATTACTTCTCTTTCCACAAACACCTGACCCACTAAATTCCTTTGAAGAATGTCCCTTTTCCCAATCTTTTTCATGGCCCACAGCTTTTGTGTCCTATTGTCCTTGGTGAGATGAACACATCTAATAAATGATACAATGTGCATAGGTAGATTTTTGTGCTTTCACAAACAAAAAATATAACCATTATTACATTAGTGCTGGAATGAAGTTTTTATAACTCTATCAATTATTACCAAGTGCTATAATATATTTTTGCTGAGTGATACACATAGGCACTCACACTATAGTCATTATATTTAATCATTAAAAACATTTTACCATACCCATAAACTCCTTTACTGATGAGTTTTATCACTTTGAAGTCGTCATTGTTCATGTTGTGATTGTTGAACACTGAGCTGTCCAGTATCTTCTCCATTTTAGTCTTCTCCACCTCAAAAGTTTCCATGTCCAGTGCAACTTCATTGAGTCGCATAGTAGCACTAAGTATAACAAAATACTGATCAAAACATATGGAGATTTAGTCTACATAGAATTTACATAGGCCTTGAGATTAGGAACCTTGTAGTTATTGAATCTTGTAGCAACATGTGTGATGAAAATATATACAAGTCACTGCGTGTTAAGAAGACTTTTAATGTTCAAATGTAAAAACCGAAATTAGGAATATCATGATTCATTCGTGTTATTTAAAAAAACAATCAGTCACTATTCTCCCAAAATATTTAAAAAATCTATAACTATAAAGTAGCAACTATAAATTTTTTGTAGCTAAACATTTAATATGTATTTTTTAATTAATCACTATAAATACCCTATATTATGTTAGCTACAGAGCATTAGAGTTTAATTTTACCTGTCACAGGCTAATTCTTTGGTAGTCCTTCACCAGCATATTTAGCCCAGAATCGAAACAGTTGGATTATGCAACTCTGAAGAAAAAGGTACAAATAAAACAAAAATATTAGTCTACCAGATTTGCTATACCTTAAACAGCGCCTTGAAGAATAGTAGTAAACCCATTGGTCCGCTAACAATGATCAAATAATGGAACAATCTAAATAAAATTCTAGTCGCTCTTACTAACCAACCCCAAAACTTGCAGAGCGCAATGAAGCGTCCCATTGACGCTTACAGTTTCATGTCGGGACGCCAGGACTGTGCCCAGCGCGCGTGCAGTTTATTATCAGAGGGAACTGGCACTATGAGAGTGGGAGTCACAAGAACACAATCAGCGCAATAGTTTGAAACACTTAGCTGGCGAAGAAGTATAAAGCACACAAGAAGATACAATTGAAAAACTTGACTGTACAAGTAATTATAATAATAAAAACATTAATGCAAGCTAATGTTGAACAAGTGACATGACTGACCGACCAGTATTGTAGTAGTACAATCGTTGCTATCCTAGTCTGGTGCTGTGGACCGATATAATTACTGGTGTTTAGGACCTTTCCCATTGTAGTGTGTGTACTAAAGATTGCAAATTCTATGGTCAAGTTTAACGGTCTCTCTTCCCGTTATTTCTTGTTGTTGGAACTCTCAATTTGCTACCAAAAGAAGGCCTGAAGTTCATAGTTATAGGTATGTAAATAATTAGCAATGAAGTTTCTCATAGTGAAATTACCAGCAGTCTTAATAGAAATGGTGTTGTTGTTTTTTAACTTGGTGAATGGCCTCTGCAGAGAGCGGTCAAAAAGCAATTCCCAGAATTATTGCAGGAAATGCTTAACTGGTAAGCAGCTATATAGGTCTAGTACAGCTGTACAGATCTTAACAATTTTGTTCCCATGCATATTTTCTAATTGTGCTTCGCTAAACATGTTATTTGAAAGTATGAGATTTTATCATAAAAATTTAAATCTAATTGGAGAGCGAGCGAAACACTTACAGGGGTGGTAACACAATTAAAAATCGGGGATGTTTGTGTATTTGTATATATGGACGTATGTATGTCATTTTGTACTTTGACCCTCAGTATTTTTGTGTTCGCTCCGCGTTCGACCCCGTCCCAAACTTCACTAAACAGTATCCTCTGGTTTAGCGACCATTACCCGTATCACCATAGAAATTGAATTGTGTACCGCTTTGAATTCTTTTGCGGGTGCAGTTAAAACTCTAAAACTTATGGGAGTTCCATTTCTATTAGAGTTAGTGGCGGTGGTAAGTTAATACGCTATTTGTCATAGTTATAAGCCCTACTCAACAGCATTTACTTGAAAATTCATTGTCCACTAGACGAACCACGAAGGTAAGTGTTGCGTAGGTATGTTCAGTTGTGTGAAAGTATTGTGCGTTACAACTACTATTAAGAATATCACAAAGAAAATTTTAAATAACGTTATTTGATTTTGTTGCTTCTTTTTCGATTCAAACTGTTGCGGGAGCGGTTACTATGACGTTGAAACCCCTTTACCGCGTACGTAATTTTAAAACTCGACTTTATTTTAGTATTAGTTGTTAAAATCAATCATTTAACAATAGTGTAGTTTAAGGCTCGCTCGCCATTTGTGCTCAAGCACACCACTAGTATGTATATGTGTGTAAGGATGGTACGTGTGTCCCTAAAATGCGCGAGCGGGGAACTTTTTTCTACAAAAAAACACGTCTTTAAGCGTTACTTTATACTTTAGCGGCGAGAAAATTCCAGCGAAAACGCTTGCTTTTCAAGAAACACAAAGTTGCTGCGACCTGTTACTATGGCATTGAAAACCCCTTACCAGATTTAAATTCAAAACTTCGCCGTTTTAGGGGGATACGGAGTGCCGCTTGTTGGTTGTCAAGAGTCATTGGTAGTCAGAATGCCGCAGTACTAGTGATGTACTTGAGCACAAATGGCGAGCGAGCCTAAAGACTATACTATTTTTATATGAATGATTTTGACTTCTAACACTGAAGCTACTGAAAATAAGGTCCAGTTTTTTAATTTCGCATACACGGTATATTACCGGTGTAATTATTAGCCAACAAATTTGGAATTACTACTTGCCTCAATTTCCTATTGATAACTTCTGTAGTATCAAATTTAAGTTACTTTGACTATGTGAAGTACCTCACATTCTTGACAGCAAGCTCTCCGCTACAAAAACAAGAGACAATCAATGTTAGCACCACACAAATACAAAATTACTTTCTTACCTCATTTTCTTGAGCCGTAGTAACTTCCATAGTATCAAATTTAAGCTATTCTGACTATTTGAATTTACCAGTCACTGTTGACAACAAGCTCTTAGCTATAAAAAAGAAAGGCCAGAGTTATTTTTGCATTTAGCTAACAAATATGGAATTACGTACTTACCTCAGCATCCCTGGAGTAGTAGTAGCTTCCTTAGCATTAATACTTTATGTGCTTACATACGCTTTTCAGAAGTAGTGATAGCTCTATTAGTATTGACTGCAGGTGGCTCTTGACAACTAACAAGCCGCACTTACGTGTAGCCGGAAAAAAGGCGAAGTTTTGAATTTAAATCTGGTAAAGGGTCTTGAATGCCATAGTAACCGGTCGCAACAACTTTTTGTGACTTGAAAAACAAGCGTGTTCGCAGGATCTCTCCCAATTTGGAACTTAAGACGTGCTTAATGCTGTAGTTTCAGAATAAACTGGAGTCAAGCCTAAAAAGACATTTTTTTTGGAGAAAAATGTTCCCCACGCGCGTTTAAAGGGCATACGTACCATGATTTTGCATTATCCACCCCTAATACTGTATATGCTTGGACGTACGTATGTAATTTTTTGTTGTTGTTTTTTTTTCCCTTCAATTCAAGCAATTGCAGAGAGTTGTTACTATGGCACTGAAATCCCTTTACCTTGTATGCGAAATTTAAAAACTGGACCTTATTTTCAGTAGCTTCAGTGTTAGAAGAGTCAAAATCATTCATATAAAAATAGTATAGTCTCTAGGCTCGCTCGCCATTTGTGCTCAAGCACATCGCTAGTATGTATGAATGAATAGATGGATGGTACGTATACCCTTTAAACGCGCGCGGGGGAAACTTTTTCTCCTAAAAACTCGGCTTTGTAGGCTTGACCCCAGTTTATTCTGAAAATACAGCATTAAACAAGCCTTACTTTAAACTTAAGCTCCGAAGTACGAGAAAATTCCGGCAAAAACCCTAGTTTTTCAAGACACAAAAAGTTGCTGAGACCGGTTACTATGGCATTGAAGACCCTTTTTCAAACGTAATTTCAAAACTTCGCCGTTTTAGGGGGATACGGAGTGCCGCTTGTTTGTTGTCAAGAGCCATTGGTATTCAGAATGTCGTAATGTTAATGCTAAGGAAGCTACTACTACTCCAGTGAAGCTGAGGTAACTAGTACTTCCATATTTTGTTGGCTATATGCAAAAATAGACAAAGTACTATGATCTAAAATTTGATTCAGGTCTTATTTTAAATAAATCAATAAAATAATAATTGATAATAAACAGCCTAATTGATAAATATATATTATTGTAGAAAGAAAATAACATTAGTAAATAAAAGTAATAATTCACATTTTGGGGGGGGTGCAAATATCGTATTTATTATTCATCCGTCACAACAGTAACAGGGATAGAAAAAAAATAGCACCAAAAATTCCTGAGAAGTTGAAGTTAACACACTGAAACTGCTTCTAACTTCTACCCGCTACACCAACCTTCTATCAAGCTCTCCAAAGACACCAAAGCAGATTCTTCTTTCCAAGTCGCAGCTGTGAGCCATGATATATCTATTCTAAACGAGTGACTCCAGGCGCCATTAATACGCCGCCACTTCTTCAATGTCTAGGACCCTTCAGTACATTCCAGAAGTCTTGTACTCTTCTCTGCGGGCCTCACTATCAGGTGGTCCTGTACCTCTGAACCAACAGAACACTCCGTCTATCCTGTTTCCACACTGCAACCTAAGCTAATCGGGATATAAATCTAGAAACACAGCAATCTGAGAAGAAGCCGCTCATTGTTTACAAAATTCTTAATGAAGACTGTCTGCGTGATAAATTGAGCCATACCGCGTGACTAAAAGCGTGAGTGTTTTGAGCGGAAACCTGTGGGTTTTTTTAATTCCCATAGACTTTTGTATTGAGTTTTGGAATAGCACTTTCTCTCCGGTTTTGGTGTTTACTGAGGAAATATTTTTAACCGCTTCGGCGCGAGCTTTCCAATGGTGCAAACCCCGGATGCGTAGCTGCTTCCGTTCTAAAGTTATTCAAGTTTTTCTTGCGGCCAAGGACAAGGCCCTCTTACTTCTAAAATCAGTCACCACAACCGAAACTAAGCGTTTGGTTGAAGCTCAGATCAACGCTAAGAACTACGACGGCGTCTTCGATACACTCAAGGCAAGGTTTGGTATTCCCAAGTCCATTTTATCGGGAGCCGAATAGCGCAAATGCATGGCGAGCGAGCGGACTCTTTTTACAGAAAAATAGGACAGAAATTACATCTAACAGTAGTGCACAGTGTAACCCTTTCCATTCTCAGTTAGCATCAGAGAATCTAAAGTCTCTGATCCCAGACTAAGGAAGTGGACCCATGCATTGTAGTAACAATAACAGAATAACCTGAATAAACTTCGAAAGCAGTGGCAAAGAAGCGCAGCTTGACAAAGACTTCACAATTGTTTCAAGAAGAGAGTAGCTATAAACTTTTTGGTTGAAACAAAGTTGCGTAATGCAGCAGGATTCTCCGTGCTAGTTATGTAATTGAAATTATACTGGAACTGTGAACGCTTTACCTAACTTACGTAATTAGAAGCGCGCGAAATATTTTGACGTACGTATACATACAATATAACTAGTGATGTGCTTGAGCACAAATGACGAGCGAGCCTAAAGACTATACTATTTTTATATGAATGATTTTGACTTCTAACACTGAAGCTACTGAAAATAAGGTCCAGTTTTTTACGCATTAATGCGTAATCTCTGCAACGGTAAAGACTTTAGCTAAGTAGTGGTAGTAACAACTCTGTGTAGTAAATACTGTTAATAACCATGACAATTGACGGAAAAAAGTTTTCAAGTGTTCAGTTTAAATACTGATCGATTATTTTTGTCGTTACGGAAAAGTACACATACGTACATAATTATGTTAAAGTACACTTGGGAACTGGCACAATGTAATGTACATAACTGGACTGCATCTATCACAGACTTACAGTTAGCGGTTAACTAGTGGACAATGTATTTTCAAGTAACGCTAGACTTTATTGCGCACGGCTGCTGGCAACCATACAGTTGTTCAAGGCCCATCATCCACTTTTTCTTGCATCTACACTGTACTCTAAATGATCAATAGCCATCTCAGCAATGTTGTTGATGTACTGGTAAAGATGATGGCTGACAGCTGCTCAAGATACAACTGTTTTTATCCATTGCCTTCCAATGAACTATTGGTTGGAGATTATTATTATTATTATTATTATTATTATTATTATTATTATCATTTACTATTATTATTATTATTGTAAACTCATAGAAGTGTAGGAGAAATGCCAAGAGAAGCACCATGAAAAATGCCTTGCCCAATTCATTAAAGAAAAATGAAGTCACACCCAGTGCACACAAAGAGTGTTTGCATCACAAGTGGTAAGGAAGTTGAAGGAATATTTACATGATCAGAGTCATCATTGCTTTGAGTTTGTATATCCAAACTTCTGTGTTCCATTCAATGGTCAATGTGATGCTACTATATATGGGTAAACTTATGTGCTATATATCAATATCTGGGCTAAGATGGTTTCTTAATACCAATGGAATTCACTGGTAGCCATATTCTAGCATCAGCCTTTTCTGGAAGAGTCACTCTGTGGTGAAGTGTTCATACACACAAAACATGACTTTCATCAAACCCTCCTGCAGCAGCGGCAAATAGCTATTTGGTAAGTATGTAAAGATATTTTCAAAAAGTGAAAGCAAATGAGAATCATTTACAATTCTTCACTTAGATGCTATTGACATATATGCAGAAAAATCTTTACAGACATAGTTTTCAGGCACAAGAATTAGTCTCGCAGTTTTCCTGGATCTGGGAAGACTGACTCATGACTCACATCAATTATTGTCATACTATTATGTTCACATGATTTATATAATTCACAAAATATTCTCAGAAGTAGCTATTTATAAGAAAACTCTTCACAAAAACACTTCACAACTGCTTGTTATTGTGTTATAGTGGCTAGTGAGGGTAATCTTTAATGGTGTATATAACATGCAGTTTTATTGAGAACAACTCATAGTTTGGTATATTTAACTATTGCTGCTGTTGGCTTCATTAAATGGAGCTAGCATGCTGGGACCATTAAATGTATAGGCAAGTATTTTGCTCTGCGTTGATATTATATCAACAAAAATGTTCATAGCAAGCCACAGTAGCCCTGTAAAGGCTATTCAAAATACTTACTTCATTAGGAAGCTTTGTTAATGGTGGTAAAAGCGCATATTATATTGGTGCAGCATGACTTGCTGGAGAGTTATAAAGCTAGGAAAATAAGACCAAAAGTGAGCTCAGACCCAGGTAAAACCGCACGCCAATTCTTTACTTCCGGTCAAAAATTAAAAAGTGATGGTGGCGATTGTCATGAATTTGATATGAGTGTGCGAGCTGAGACAACAACCTAGTTATTCTCAGATTTCAGTTGTTTTCATTGTCCACCCGATCCTACCGGATCGAAACGTCTTGATAAATTAAACTTCAGCAATACTACGATAAGTTTAAAAAAAAGAAAAGATTATTGGCCAGCGAGCGAAGCCAGCCAGACACTATCAGGGGTAACTCAATTGAAAATCGGGGATATTTGTTATCGAGCGAGCTAAGCGAGTCAGATACTATTTCTGATGGATAATGCAAAATGGGTTATGTTATTGACGAGCGAGTGGAGCGAGCGAGACAGTATTTGGGATGGACAATGCAAAATCAGGTATATGTTATTGGCGAGCGAGCGGAGCGATTGAGACAGTATATTAGGGGTGGAGGATAATGCAAAATCAGGTATTACTATAATACTAGTGATGTGCTTGAGCACAAATGGCGAGCGAGCCTAAAGACTATACTCATAGGCTCCAACTGTCCTTAAATCCGAAGGACAGTCCTTAATTTTTGGACTTTGTCCTTCGTCCTTCAGAGGCTTGCTACTGCTCTATTGTTTGTCCTTAAAACAGCACTGACCTCATAATAGCTAGCTATAAATAGAGCAGCTGACTTTGCACGTGCTCAGCACTAGCCAGCAGAGCATGCATTGCATACTTTCCATATTAATTATAATGTCACCATGTATACACTGTAACTACAACTGCAAGCTTGCATAATTTTAAAAGATTGCAAAATAAGCTAAATAATATCCACCATGACATGTACAAAATCACTAAAATATACAGCTGCTATAACCACATGCAACTGCTGCCACAGTTTCCAGGAATTGGAACTTCTTCCAAGGGTACTATATATGTCATAGTTCTAGAGATACACATTTCATTTAAACATAATAACAGGTAATATGTATGCAAGATGTACTTACTGTGTATCAGACTTCAGCATATCTAATGGTGGGCTCAGTAATGTGAAAACTCATTTACATGGAAAGCATCACCAAGAGATGGCCACAGCCTGCTCTTCAAGGTCAGTGAAAACTTTTTTCCAGTCACAGGCACCTCAAGGTGTAATTGAAGCAGAGGCTCTGTGGACACAGTTTGTGGCTAAACATATTTCTTTCCAGACCAGTGACCATGCCACCAAACTCTTCAGTCGCATGTTTCCATATTCCAACAATGCCTGTGGACACACAAAAACGGCAGCAATCATCAAGGAAGCTTTGGCCCCCCATTTTCTATCTAAAACTCTAAACGATATGTCAAAATTCTTTTCCATAATGATAGATTAGTTGAATGATAAAACGGACAAGTCTTGTATTATTATTGTTCGTGTTTTTTATTCATGTGTGGGAGACATTCGCTCTAGATTTTTTGACATGCCTATTGTCAATGTGGGTATAGCCTGTAACCTCTTTGATGCCTTGATGTTGTCTCTCAGCAATCATATTTCAGTAAGTGTTTGGCCTTTATGTCAGACACGACTAATGTGATGAAAGGCACCAGGTCGGGTGTTCAGAAGCTAATAAGGAATCAGTATCCTCATGTGTTTGATGTGGGCTGTATCTGCCATCTAGCAGATCTTGCTGCGAAGTCGGGTATGAAAGTGCTTCCCATAGACATAGATCAATTGTTTTTGGATGTATTTTATTACTTTTACCATTCCAGTAAAAGGAAGCAAGAATTTTGTGACCTCTGGTGTGGCTGAGACAAGTAAAGTATTAGCATTCTACAACGGCTTGAAAACCCTCTTACAAAACCTCTTACCAAACCTCTTCTTCATTTCCTGTCTTTTATTCTTCCATCAATGGGTTAGTTTAACCGTCTATTTCAGAAGTCAACCCAGAATACAACCTGTCAGTTATACATGGAAATGTCTAGACTGGTTCGTTTGTATGCCAGCAATGTTTTGAAGCCAGAGTCTATAACTGCAGTCGGTGGGTGAGGATCTCAGTAAGCTAAGCTTTGCAAGTGCAAACCAGCTAGCAGATGAGAATTTGGGATTGGGGGACTCAACATGGGCAGCTCTCTCTGAAATGGAAGAGGAATTTGATACAAAACCCTTCTACCAAGCAGTGCGGGATTTCTATGCGGCTTCATTGAATAAAATGCTCAAAAAATTCTCATTTGGGGACACCATTTTGAAGGATTTAGGCATCATAAACCCTGATATTGTCTGCACTTACAGCTTTACTACTATTTAGACTCTTGCAAAGCGTTTTCCACATTAGTATTGGCCGAATCTGCATCCATTAATGCACTGAGAGGTGAGTTCATGGATTTCAAGCTATCTCCAACTGAGCATCCTACAGTAGAAATATACAAGTTGGCCACAGGAGATGACAAGCCATGGTTATGAAATTGGTCAGATGAAACTTTTTGATGGAGAGCCGAGACTTCCTTTGTTGGCGAGGCGTCAGGTTTGATGTCAATTCCTGCTTCAAATGCTGACAGTGAGAGAGGTTTTTCCATGCTTAGAAAAGTTCATACTGATCAGCGACCATCTCTGAAACAGTCAACAATAATTTCTTTAATGACCATCAAGTTCAACAGTGAAGAATGCTGTCATGACTCAATTTTTAGTGAAGAACTTCTCACTAAGTGCAAAAAAGTAACTGTACTGCAAAAAAATAAAATTCATATACTCATCTACTCCATTAATGTGGGTGTGGTTGGGGTATGGTTGGGGTATGGTTATGTTAATTAGGGGCATGGTAATTAAATTATAGATGGGTGTGGTTTGTGTCCTTAAAGCATTATTAGAAAAGTTGGAGCCTATGTATACTACTTTTATATGAATGATTTTTACTTCTAACACTGAAGCTACTGAAAATAAGGTCCAGTTTTAAAATTTCGCATACAGGGTAAAGGGATTTCAGTGCCATAGTAACAACTCTCTGCAACTGCTTGAATTGAAGGGGAAAAAACAACAACAAAACAATACACGTTATTTAAACGTTTTCTTTGTGATATTCTTTAGCTAAGTAGTGGTTGTAACACACAATGCTTTGACACAACTGGACATGCACCTACAGACTTACCTTCGTGGTAGTCTAGTGGACAAAGTATTTTCAAGTAAATACTGTTGCGCACGGCTTATAACCATGACAAAGAGCGCATTGACTTACCACCGCCACTAACTGAAATAGAAATGGAAGTCCCTTAAGTTTTAAAGTTTTAACTGCACCCGCAAAAGAATTCAAAACGGTAAACAATTCAATTTCTAGGGTGATGATACGGGTACTGATCGATAAACCAGAGGATTCTGTTTAGTGCAATTTGGGATGCGTAACTAACACAAAAATGCGAGGGTCAAGTACAAAACGACATACGTACGTCCAAACATATATACAAATAAACAAACATCCCCGATTTTTTCATTTTTACCCCTGTAAGTGTCTCGCTCGCTACGCTCGCTCGCCAATTATGTTGTACGGATTGTACGTGTGCGCCTTAAACGCCCGTGCGGGTACCGTCTTTTTCTCCTAAAAACACGGCCTTTTAGACTTGACCCCACTTTACTACAGCATTAAGAAAGTCTTACTTGAAACTTGGGCTCCAAATTGTGAGATAATTCCTGCGAAACGCTTGTTTTTCAAGTCCCAAAAAGTTGCTGCGACTAGTTACTAAGGCATTGAAAACCCTTTATCAGACTTAATTTCAAAACTTGTCCATTTTAGGGGCTGCTAAAAATGCTGCTTGTTGGTTGTCAAGTGCAACTGGTAGCTAAATAAGGAAGCCACCATTACTTGGAAGAAGCTGAGGTAAGTACGTAGTTCCATGTTGTTAGCTAAAATTACAAAAATAATTGTGGCTATTATTTTTTGTTAGAGCTGCGAGCTTGTTCACCAGTCACTGGTAATTGAGGTAGTAAGAATGGCTCAAATTGGATACTACAGAAGTTACCACTGTCAGAATACCTTATAACAATGCTGAGGAAGCTGTAGAGGAAAACTGAGGTAAGTACTTAATTCAATATTTGTAAGTTGGAATTACAAAAATAACTCTGGCCTTTTTTTTGTAGTTGAGAGCTTGTTGTCAAGAGAGATTGGTAATTCAGATAGTCAGAATGGCTTCAATTCAATACTACAGAAGTTACTACTACTCAAGAAATTGTGTTAAGAAAGTAATTTTGTATTTGTTTGCTAAAATTAATTGTCTTTTGTTTTGTAGCTGAGAGCTTGATGTCAAGAATTACTGGTAATTCAGATAGTCAAAATAACTAAATTTGTAACTACAGAGGTTACCAATACTCAGGAAATTGAGGCAAGTAGTAATTCCATATTGTTGGCTAATATTACAAAAATAACACTGGCCTATTTATTTCGTAGCTGAGAGCTGGTTCAAGAATTACTGGTAATTGAGGTAGTCAGAATTGCTCAAGTCTGATACTACAGAAGTTACCATTACTCAGGTAAGAGTGTAATTTGGTATTTGTGTTTGCTACTGCTATTATACTGTTCTGCATGAAGTAAAGCTATAAATTTTGTAGTAACAATACTGCAGTTTTAACTAGGCAGGCTCGCTCGCCATTTGTGCTCAAGCACATCATTAGTTTACATGTATATTTGGTAGTATGCTCCTTAAATGCGCGCAGGGGACTTTTTTCTTCTAAAAAACACGGCTTTTTAGGCTTGACATCACTTACAAAGGCAGTAAGCAAGTCTTTCTGAAACTTGGGCTGCAAATTGTGAGATAATTTCTGCAAAAAACTTATTTTTCAGTACAAAGAGTTACTGCGACTGGTTACTATGACCCCAGTTGATTCTGAAACTACAGCATTAAACAAGCCTTACTTTAAACTTAAGCTCCGAAGTGTGAGAAAATTCGGGCGAAAAAGCTTGTTTTTCAAGACACAAAAAGTTGCTGGGACCGGTTGCTATGGCATTGAAGACCTTTTCCAGACATAATTTTAAAACTTTGCCGTTCTAGGGGGGAGGGGGGGATGCGGAGTGCCGATTGTTGGCTGTCAAGAGCCATTGGTAGTCAGAATGCCTTAATATTAATGCTAAGGAAGCTATAACTACTCAAGGGAAGCTGAGGTAAGTACGTATTTGTTAGCTAAATATGCAAAAATAACTCTGGCTTTTCTTTTATGTAGCTAAGAGCTTGTTGTCAACTGTGACTGGTAAATTCAAATAGTCAGAATGGCTTTAATTTGATAGAAAGTAATTTTGTATTTGTGTGCTAAAATTGATGGTCTTTTGTTTTTGTAGCTTTGAGCTTGTTGTCAAGAATTCACGGTAATTCAGATGATCAATATAACTAAAATTATTGATAATACAGAAGTTATCAATTCTCAGGAAATTGAGGTAAGTAGTACATTCCATTTTGTTGGCTTATTGTAGCTGAGAGTTTGTCCAAGAGTTACTGGTAATTGAGGTTATCAGAATGGCTGATGTTTGATACTATAAATGTTACCATTAATCAGGTAAGAGAGTAATTTGTATTTGTTTGTATTGACGTACGTATATCATTTTGGTACTTTGACCCTGACATTTTTGTGTTAGTTCGGTGGTCGACCCCGTCCCAAACTTCACCGAACGGAATCCTCTAGTTTATCGATTGTTTATCGATTGTTTATTTTTTTGAATTCTTTTGCGGTACAGTTAATGAAGTTCCATTTCTATGGCGGTGGTAATTCAATGCGCTCTTTGTCATGGCTATAAGCTGTACGCAACAGTATTTACTTTTGAAATTCATTGTCCACTAGGCTACCCTATAGGTAAGTCTTGTGTAGGTATATCCGGTTGTGTGAAAGTATTTTGAGTTACAGCTTCTACTTAGCTAAAGAATATCATGAAAAAAACGTTTAAATAAAGTGTAATTGTTTTGTTGCTGTTTTTTTTTTTTTCAATTCAAACAGTTGTGGTGAGTGGTTACTATGGCATTTAAATCCCTTTACCGTATAAATGTAGTTTAAAAACTCGACATTATTTTTAGTAGCTTCGAGTGTTGGAAGTTAAAAAACAATAGTGTAGTTTTAGGCTCACTTGCCATTTGTGCCCAAGCACATCATTAGTTATGTTCACTTGTATACTGTTTGTACTATGCCGAAGAAAAATTCTTTGGTGAAATCCGCTGGCAGTAATGACGAGGCAGATCAAATGTTTATAGTCGGATTAGATCCATCCAACAGATAGCTAAATGTGAGAATTTAACCAGGGTCCGTTGTGTGGTCCAGGCACAGTGTAGCCTGAACAAAGAATAACAATGCAATGATGACAAAAACAACAACAATGACACAAAACTTTGTTCAATGTTCAGAAGTTGAATCCGAGACTGCTCCTCAGATTGCTCTCAGGCATGTAGTATTTCTTCACGGTCACTGCTGTAGCCTGAACGGTTACACTATCTCTTCTCTTGACTCAACGTGGGGTTCGTCTTGACCACCGCTGCTACCAAAATGTGGTTTCCTCAGCATTAGTGCTACACTGAGTTGCCTCTCGCTTCACGGTAGAGTTTTCCGCTGCCACCAGGAGTTCTGTTGAGTGCAAGGAAGACTACGCCTGCTCGCTAATACCACTCCCCAGGTGAAGGCGACCCACAGTCTACCCTTAGAGTTATGAATTCACGGAGACAGCGATCTGTAGTCAACTGGTACACACTTGTACAGTACGAAACTCTGAGCTGGGTGCGATAGGTCAGAGTATGCAAAACTGATTGGATAATAATTTTAAGTAAAATTGAACGAATACACAAAGAAGAATAACACGTCAAAGTACAAAACAAATTAAGTTCTAGCCAGACCATTTTCCTAACTTCTACGTGGGGGAAAAGGTCTGGTACCTGTGTATGAACCTATCTGGAGTGGATATATTCTCGTGGGCCAGACCCTATACCTAATTGCTCCGCTCGGAAGGGTCTGGTTACCCTAACGCACCCGTTTGGTATCTTTCCCCAGGATTCCGGGAATGTATACAATGTGTACTTCATACGTAAAGTTTAATTGTCTGTGGGCATCTATAAAATGTGTTCCGTGCTGAATAGCATCCAAAAAATGGAGAGTTGCAGTCTATTTCTAAAAAGGACACTAATTGAAGTGACTAATTTGCACACTACTGGCATAGCCTCAGCTAGAACCTCCATTATACAACACCAGCTATTACCATACGGATGCGTTGGAGTTACCAGACCCTTCCGAGTGGAACAGTTAGGTAAAGGGTCTGGCCTGCGAGACTAGGGTGAATACAGAGAATGTGGCGAAGAAGACATCTCCAAGCAACAAATACCTTCTGCGTTTCAAGGGCAAATCATTGTGTACTCGAGAGGAAGGATGTCTTTCAGAAAAAAGTGAGAGTGACATGGAAAATGAGGACACTTTTTGCGAGGATGGTAGACTGGCTGACATATTGCTAGAGAGCCATGATGGCAGCACGGTGGCAGCATCTCGTGGGACAAGAGCAACTGTTGAATATGCCACCAATTCTGAAGAACCCAGTACTGCAACTGTATTGAGGATGTTGGTTACTCTAAAGCAGAAGAACCAAGAAGCTGAAGAGAGAAAGGATACCACACAAAAGAAAGAAAGAGAGGAAGACCTGGAGAGGCACATAAACTTTAAGGACATGCCAAAGAAGTACTGGAGAGTCAGAAGGCCTGGAAAGAAATACTGGAGAAAGAAAGAGAGGAGAGAGAGAAATCACTCAAGCTTTGAGAAATTTCCACAAAATATCTACTGTTTCCCTTCTACCAATACAGCTTCAAAAATTTTCAAGGTTATTGGATAGGTTTGGAGTCGACATTGTTATGAAGGGGGCCAGATTATCGGAAGTGATGTCAGGACAAATGGCTGTCACCTTACAGAATAAAAACTTGGATAAGAAGATGCCGTTTGCTGAAGTAAAGCAAAAGCTAATGACAGCGACTGACTTGACTGTGTCGAGTGTGACAAGGATGTGTATGAGGCCATACACAGAGGCCTTGTCAAAGATATTAGGAGTGGACATAGTCAACCATGCTCACTCCTTGGTGGAGAGAATGTTGGTTAATACCATCTATGAGGAAGTCATGCTTGCCTTGTTGATGGGATTTTTCAACAATATAGGCAATGATAAGCCTATTGTTATGTTAGCGAATGTGGAGATAAACAGTGTTGACGACTTTGTAAAAGATGTCTACAGATGCTTCTAAAATCATGGATCAGTGGTGAACAAGGAGTTGAGATTTGGAATTGGGACTGACCAACTGAAGAAAGAGTTTAGTCAACATAGTCGCTATAAACAGTGGACTGAGAAAGCTACTTGTGAAAAGCGTGGCAAAGCAGGGCACAAAACAGAGAACTATTAATATGGCGGAAGACACAACCAAGGCCAATGCCAACATGTTACTCCTGCATGCAACAAGATCATGTTAGTACCGACTATTTCCTACCTCCAAAGAAAAGACTAAGGAATTGAAGAAATAAAACATGGAAGAAAATAAACGCTATGGCTGTGACGAAGTCAGGGGGTGACAGTCGAAATGAGCTCAAGATATGTGTTGGTGAGGTGAAACTGAAGGCAGTCTCAGGGCCGTAGTAGATGGTCCGACCAGTCCGACCAAGGTCGGACCCTTTTTCAAAAAAGATGGGCGTGTCTACTAATACATAATTTGGTAAAGATCAACAAAATAAAATTAGTCTTTGGTCCACGTATTGGTAAAGCGTCGTCGGTACTTCCACGCACTCAGCTGATTGATTTTCTTCTATGGCTTCGAGTTCTGTTGACCTGGAGAACGGTATTCTTGACAATTTACCGGAAAGCCCCCATCAGCCATCAAGTTTTAGCTTCCCCAAAAGAAAGTTTGGGAAAAAGACAGTGCTGGAACGTAGTTTTCAAGCTAGTTGGTTTAAACGGTGGACTTGGCTTCATTACAATGAAGCTGAAGACTGCGTGCGTTGCTTTCTCTGCTTAAAAGCTGTGAAATTAAACCACATTGCTGCCAAAAACAATGATGCTGCTTTTGTAAGTTAATTATATAAGTTTTTTTCTTTATACTTGGAAATGATCATACATTATTGTGTGTTTGTTGCTAACATTAATACATATGCAGCTTTTTCGTGGATTCACAAACTGGAAGGAGGGTACTCAGAGCTTTAGAGCTCATGAAAATAGAAAAAGCCATAAAGTAGCCCTCGAAATTTTAGTGTCGCTGCCGAAGACTACTCCAAACATAGGAGGGATGCTTTCAAGTTCGTTAGCTGTAGACAGAGAGCAAAACAGAAGTTGCCTGTTGAAAATTTTGCATGGTCTGAAATACTTAGCCCGACAAGGTTGTGCAATTCGTGGTGATTTAGGTGAAGGAAATTTGATGCAGTTGATGAAACTTATGTCTGAAGATGACTCAAAGGCAAGTTCATAAAGTATTTTGTAATGCATAGCTAATATTATCAGTGGGTTATGGTGTAGTTTCAGGAGTGGTTGGAGAGGAAAAGGGAGAAGTATATTTGTCCTGATAGTCAAAATGAGATGCTAAAAATCATGGGGAACAATATACTGAGATCAGTTGCAAGCAAAATACAATCCACAGAATTTGTGAGTGTGATGATGGATGAGTGCACAGATTCCAGGAATAAAGAACAGGTACAATTAGCAATAATAATAACAATAGCTAATAATATTTAATTTATTTGTAAATGAAGGTAGTTTTTGTTCTGCGATGGGTCGATTCTACACTGACTGTTCATGAAGACTTCCTTGGGCTCTATGAAGTAGACAGTATTGCAGCAGCTACACTTGTTAAAGTTCTGAAGGATTGTCTGTTGCGCTTGAACATCTCCATGAATAAAGTACGTGGACAGTGCTATGATGGAGCCTCTAACATGGCTGGCATTAGGCAGGGTGTAGCTACAGTTGTTCAAGAAGAGCAGTCAAATGCTTTCTTCACTCATTGTTATGGCCACAGTTTAAACTTGGCCACTTCAGATATGGTCAAAGGTTGTACAACCATGAAAAAAATGCTTGATACTGTCCAAGAAATAACTAAACTAGTCAAATATTCTCCACGTAGACAAGCATTGTTTGAGAAACTGAAAGAGGAGATAGCTCCTGGATGTCCTGGAGTTCGTGTTTTATGCCCTACTAGGTGGACAGTGAAGGCAGACGCGATGAGTAGTATTGTACACAACTATGGCGTCTTACAAAATCTTTGGGAGGTTGCAGTTACAGTTTTACATGATACTGAAGTCATAGCTCGTGTGCAAGGTGTTGAGTCCCAGATGCAGACTTTTGATTTCTTTTTTGGACTAGTTCTTGGAGAAACTTTGTTCCGTCATTCAGATAACTTGAGTAGGACTTTACAAAAAAAAGACTTTTCAGCTGTTGAAGCACAAGTAATTGCAGAAAAAACTGTAGCTACTCTACAAGGCATCAGGAATGATGACAGTTTCGAAAGTTTTTGGGAGAAGGTCACTGTGTTAGCTTCAAGAAATGGTGTAAATGATCCCATTTTGCCTCGAAGGAGAAAACGTCCAAGCCGCTTTGAAGAAGGTCAAGCCCCCCATAGTTATGCTGTAACTCCCAAAGATATGTATCGAGTTATCTACTTTGAAGCCTTTGATCTTCTCGTGCAGTCTATCAATACTCGTTTTGATCAACCTGGGTATCGAGCATATTGCTGCCTACAAAGCCTTTTGATGAAGGCAGTTGAGAAGCAGGACTTTTCATCGGAGCTGACGGAAGTCATGCGAATCTATGGAGATGACTTCAATGGGCAGTCTCTTCAGCTCCAGTTGCAGATACTTGTTTCAACTGTTCCAGAAGACATCCACACAATCATGGAAGTATTAAGTTATTTGAAGGAGATGCCGGCATCTGAAAAAGAATTAATAAATGAAGTAGTGAAGCTAGCCAAATTAATTTTAGTAATGCCTGCCACAAATAGTACAAGTGAAAGATCATTTAGTGCATTGCGACGGTTAAAAACATATTTAAGATCAACAATGACCCAACAACGATTGAATAATTTGATGATCCTGCACGTTCACAAAGAATTAACAGATGAATTGAAAATGAAAGAAATTGCAAATGAATTCATTGGTCAAAATGAACGCCGTGCACATATTTTTGGAAAGTTTGTTTAATATTTTTGTAGTCATTTTTCTGTTAATCAACACTTACATGTTATTAATTCGATTAATTAATCAACACTTACATATTATTAATTCAAACCCACTTAAATTTTTAACCACACCCACTACCTGGAAATGGTCACACCCACTTCCTGGTCTGACCTTTTTTTAAATGCCAGAGACGGGCCTGAGTCTTAAATTCAGGTGCAGAGATGTCTGCGATTCCATCAAGATATGTTGCAGAAGCCAACTACACTGGTGAGAATGTGGAATTAACAGATTTTGAGGGGTTGGTGGGTAGGACAAGAAAAGTTGCTGTAGTATTAATTAAGGTTGGATTGGTCTTCAGTGTGTTCAGACTGGTGATGATAGGGCTAAGTTTGTGGCTGAGATTAAACGGATAGCACATTGGGTGTGTGTAGAAGGCTTGCTAGTAATAAAGTCAGGGGTTATAGATGGTCATTCGGTTACACTGCATTGTGGATAGTGTGATGGGTGAGGTATGTAGGATTGTGGTCCCCAAGAGTAGACGACCTCTTTTGTGTAAATTGGCCCATGATAAATCTGGTTGAAATAATCCAGAGAAAGTTTATATGACCCAACATCTGTTCTGAAATTGATGTGTATTGTAAGTCTTGTGATATTTGTCAGAAGTCCAATCGGCAAGGGTGAGCTCAAGCTCCGATGGTTGAACGCCCCATAATCACAGAACCATTTGAAATCGTAGCCATGGACATAGTAGGTACCTTACCAGCTGCCAAGGTAAATATCAATACTTGCTTACGACTATATGCCTTGCTACTCGCTGGCCAGACATTGTGCCACTGAAATCGATAACAGCAAAGTCTGTTGCTGACGCCTTGCTGAGTGAGTTTGGTAGGACTGGTCTTCCACTACAGATGCTTTCTGACAATGGAACCCAATTTACTGGAAAACGTACAAAAGAACTGACTATGTTGCTTGTAAGTGAGCTAAAACACACCACTCCATACCATCCACAGTGCAACAAAGCTATTGAGTGTATGTATGGTACTCTTGAGAATATGTTGAGGAAAGCACATAGTCCACGAAGTCTCGTACTATTCATGTAAATTCAGCTTAAAGATGTGTAGAGAGTATCAATGTGTGTGAATGGGTGTCACTGTATTAGTGGATGACACTGGACTTGATGAAAGAATGGGGATGGGGAGTCAGATAAGCTGGTGTGTGAAGGTGTGTGAACTCTGAACTTGTTTACTGTTATTTCTAACAAGACGTTTACGATTTGAATATTAACACCTCATTCACAAAACCTCTAATTTGTGCAAACTTCGATAATGTGTTAATTACTTGTTTGTGTCAGTTTTGGCTCTACATAAGGAGCCGTATTTGTAATAATATGAGGAGTTAACCAAGTAGAAAGAAAAGGAACGGATCTTACCTTGGGAGCACTTTGCGTTCTGTTCCGCGCGAGTTCATTCAATCCTTTGGTGGTGTGTCACATTTGGTGGCCAGCGGTGGGATCGGACAAGTGACAGTCTGGTCTCAAAAGCTAGTGCACGAGTGTATGGCAACTCAGTCTGGGCTTCATTACAAGCACACCATTTCTGGAGGAACCGAACAAGCGACTATAGAGCAGACGCTGAAAGTGATGGGAAAAATGATGGAGCAGATGATGGAAGACAGGCGAAAGCGAGACAAGGAGCTCGCTAGTGAACGGGAGACCCGAGAATGGGAGGCCGACTGGAGGGCGAAAGAAGTGGAGAAGCAGATGGACGCACTCATGAAATTGGTTGGCGAGTCCCACAAGGCAGTAGCCCCCGCGACAGTACCCATGGGTGGATGACCGCAGCTGAAGTTGGTACCTCTGACACCCGAAGACGACATTGAATCCTTCCTAGTTACTTTCGAAAGAATAATAACGGCATACAAAATCCCAGAGGAGCAGTGGACTTACTACCTAGCAACACAACTAACAGGCAAAGCTCAGCAGGCTTTTGTGGCAGTGTACCCCGAGGAATCTGGAACATACGACGTAGTGAAGACGGCCATACTGGTGCGCTATGGAGTCAACGAGGAGGCGTATCGACGTCGCTTCCGTGCAGTCAGTCGGCGTGACGGGGAGACAAATAGAAAACTGGCAGTTAACCTGTCCGACCTACAGTCAAAGTGGTTGAAAAAATATACCACCGTTGACGCAGTCAAGGAACAGGTGGCATTGGAGCAGTTCCTCAACGTATTCCCAACAGAGAAATGGACCTGGGTAAAGGATAAGAAACCCAGTACCTGCATTGCGGCGGGAGAGCTTGCAGATGAGTACGAGGAAGCCCGAAAGGAGTTCCCCGGAGAAGCTGCCGACCGAAACAAGAAGAGAACCTCGGATACGACTGCGAAGAAGTGGTGTAACTACTGCAAGATTTCCAACCACACGCGGGATGAGTGTCGCAAATTGCAAGCGAAGAAAACGAAGGAGTGCAACACGCTGGAGGCAGTCAAGACTCAGGGACTAGGTAAGAAATCGCCAGTTAAATGCTTCAATTGCAAGGAGGAAGGGAACATGGCTAGGAACTGTCCGGGAGGTGAGGCAATGTTGTGCAGTGAAGGAGCACCCTCCTCACACGAGGCAGGCAATTTGAGACGTAGTGGCATTGTGGAATGACAACGAGTGAAGGAAATAGTACTCGACACCGGATGCAAACGGACGATGGTTCGACATGATCTGGTGCCATTCGACAAGATTATTCAAGGAGATGCAGCGACTATCAGGTGCGCCCACGGGGATACAGTACTCTACCCTCTCGCCCAGTTTAATTTGGAAATTGACGGCATACCTATAGAAGTGGAAGCAGCCGTATCTAGCACTCTTCCAGTCCCAGTCCTTTTGGCAGACAACATTCTAGAGCTCCGCCAATTGATTGGGGTTAGTGCAATAAAGGACGCTCCTTCTTCTACTGCTGATGTTCTGGTTGTGGTTACCAGGGCGCAAGCGAAGCAAAAAACTAGCAGAAGAAATTATTAGAATGGCAGGGTCCGTACCAGGTCATGAAGCGGACCGGCAAGGTAAATTATTTAGTCGACATGCAGGATCGGTAAGGTTCACAAGACAACTGACTCTAACTACTTGGCTGACAATGCAGATGACGATGATAATGATGAGATAATCTTTTGGAGGGATGGGGAACCAGAGGAACAGCCAACGGTTGGAGACTAGTTAAGTAAGCAACAGCAGGAAGAGCTAAACCAACTTTTAACTGACTCAAGAGCAGTCTTCCAAAATCGACCTGGACACACTCAGCTGGGAGAGCATGAGATAATCACTGGAACTGCAAAGCCTATCAGGCTTTCTCCTTACCGGCTTCGCAGGCGTATCGCTCACAAGTACAAAAGGAACTACAGGAAATGCAAGATGAGGGCATTATCGAGCCATCAAGCAGTGAATGGGTTGCACCAATAGTTCCGGTCAAAAATAAAGATGGCAGTTTAAGATTGTGCGTGGACAATCGGAGGTTGAACCGTATCTCACTTACCGATGCGTACCCCATGCCTAAGATAAATGATCTAATCGACGAGCTGGGAAAAGCCTCGTTCATCACCACCCTGGATTTGACCCATGGATACTGGCTGGTTCCGGTAGCCAAAAAGGACAGGCACAAGACGGCGTTCATCACGCCTTTTTGGGTTATTTCAATTCAAGCAAATGCCGTTTGGCCTACCGGGAGCACCGGCGACATTCCAGCGGATTATGGATCGTCTTATACGGGTCAATATGAGTCTGTTTCCGCCTACCTTGATGACTTGGTAATTTTTAGCAACTCCTGGGAGGAACACTTGCGACATTTAAGAGAGGTCCTCCATCGCCTTGAGGAGGCTGGGCTGACAGCTCGGCTCAAGTAGTATCAGTTTGCCATGAAAACCTGCAACTACCTAGGACATGTGGTAGGAAATGGCGTGATCCGACCCGCACTGGACAAAATAGAAGCGGTTGAGTCTTTTGCAACTCGTAAGACCATGACGGACGTCCGTGACCAGCTATGAGAAAACCAACCACTTGTGAAAAACAATTGAAAATTGAGATTTTAGTCTTAAGGGTGGAGACCCATCCGGCCCACGCTATTTCCTTAAAAATTGATGCTGAAAAAAAGAACTTCAAGCAATATGGTGGCAATTCTTTAACATGCTGAAATTATGTAGGGTGATAAGGTCTCTGTGCACACCAAAATTCAGACCATTTGCATCTTCATAAGCCCAGTTAGGAGCGATTTACTTCTGCGGACATTTCGTGTTGTTTCTCCGCAACCATCCAAGCTTTTCTGCCGATTCAAGACTCTACGACTTCCTCCCATTATGTTCCCGCTTCCTACACTTAGTTTTTAGCTATAGCAACTTTACTTTTCTAAATATCCGACCACCAAGGTCAACTTTGCTTCCTGGCACGCTTATCAATAAAATCTAAACGTAGGCCTGTTCACCTTAGTCACCGAATTACTGTTCCAAGTTTAGACTGCATCCCGTGAGCCCTTATAGCTCAAAAATAGTTGTCGCAAATTCACCCTCTTTGCAGGCGGCCGCGAACTGCGTCTCGGTCAAAACTAAGTGCGCGTGAAACTATAACGCCCCCCCCCCCCCCCCCCCCCTCGGCCCGGATGTTGCATTTTGCGCCCCTCCCACCAAAGGTGCGCTCCGCTTCAGCTGCTTTTTAGTTAGAAGAATCACCTACGGCTACGGTGCTGTTGAAGAAGCACCCAGCTTGTTAGATTACGATACTAAGCTGGGAGGGGTCCTGCAGTGGATTTATACAGTACCCCGTTCAGGCGATACTAGCATGTCTGCCTTACCGACGCACAGGTAAGCGAATTAGCTAAGGATTTGAAGAAATAGCCCACTGATTATGTGTGCGAACATTTTAGGTGAAACCTTCTGTGAGGTAGTGGCTCTGAAAAGAGCCGGGTCGGAAAAAAAGGACTCATTTTCTTTGGCTGTATTTGAAGTGCTTGGACAGCTTCTCCTGGAGGGGTTTGTTGTTAGTTCCTCTATCCTTCAGAATTCGTACAAATTCTTCTATGGTCCTTGCATTAAGATTTGAGCAGTTCCAAGTCTCCATAGCTCAATCCAACCCTGGTTCAGAAGTCTGGAGTCGTATGGCTAAATTATTCAAAAACTGAGGGAGACTGGACACATCAAACACTAAACCATTCTGTAGAACGATAGCTGAAAGCTTCTCAACTAACTCTTGAACTGCTTCCTGCGGAGCTGGGGAAATTTCAGTGGAACTCACAACTGGATGAGAAGAGACAGGAGGAGAATTGTGGTCATCATGTGACTCGGTAGTGAGATCATTTAGAACTTGAGATGGATTAAAAAATGCTGGAGGGTGTGCAGTGTTCTAGTCAGAACTTTTTTATAGAGTTGGGGGGGGGGGGGGGGGGTGATGGAATGTTAATTAATTAATCAAAATCTGAAACATTCACTTTTTACTATGTATTTGTCACAGGATCATGTGGAAGTTGAAGAACTACATAAAATGTGACAGTACTTGGGAAAAGGGACCAATTGCGTTAAAAATTGAAAAATGAGTTATTCATACCACTGTGTAGAGCACTTCTTATGGAGTGTTTTGATACCAAGTTTATAAGCAGGCGCTGCTTGGTTCACTAAATATAGAGCGGCAATCTGAACAACTTGAGCACAGTTATTTCGAGAAAACTGCGATTAAAACTTCTTATTCAATTTCTCGCGGAGTTAACGTTGAATTCCGTAATCTAACCGGAAGTCCGCGTTACGGGTTACGTAAGACTGTTACCTATGCTTGGAAAATGGTGGCGATCAGCTGAACGGCAGTAAGTTATAGTTGGGGCCGCTTACTTCATTGATGGGGGAGGCCTTACTCAGTTTAGACCCTACATTGTGTAAGAGTAGACAGGTATGACTTTAAATAGCACTAGATGCGTATAGACATAGTTTTGCAGGCCGTTTTGTGCTTCTTTTTTTCTTTTTTTCTGTTTCCAACAGTTTGATAGTTACAGTAAGTCATGGTAACTATAATACAGTCACTCTTAGAAATGATCAACTAGCTTGGTTTGTTAGTTCACTGGCTAGCTAAGTTTAGGATTATATTTGTCTTGCAGCCAGCTTGTTGCCTGTTTTGGAACAAATGAACAATAGGAATTTCTTTAAATCAATGAACAAAAATGATGGACTTTCAAAATGTGTTGCCTTCTCTTGTTGCAGTGTGACAGAAGTCCTCACCATCACTGAAACCTTTGTCCAGTCAGAGACTTGCTGATTCTTCTAGTGTCTTCACAAAAATAGTCCCAGGAGTCTCCAGGTCTGCAGACTTCAACTACAAGACTCCATAAATAGCAACATCAACCTATATAGCTTGATTATTCACATTGCACGCACAGAAGGTCAAAATAGAGAGTAAAAGGTGACTGTGTTTAAACGGGGCGCTGGGACCTTTAACAATGGTTTCAGCCACTCAAATTTGGTGTCAGTGTAGCTAAAGGGTAGAAGATACCAGTGGGCCAATAAAAAGAAAACCAAAAAAAAATTATTTTATCGGTGTTTGGGCTCTACTGTACATTTTTGATTTTACGTAATTGGTCCCTTTTCCCAAGTACTGTCACAAATACTTGCAGTGCTGCCAGCAGATATGGAGAAGAATTACATTTTTCCCCCCATAAAAATACTATAGAATTGTTTTTGCAAGTGCTTAAATGGATGATTAAAAGACTTATATAAGAAGTTTAAGTATCAATAGCAAAAATTACTGCTAATATCATTTGATCAGTTTGATGATAATAGTTTAGTTTTCCTTGAAATTAGAACTAGGCAATGTGATCATAAAAAGTGTATGAAGTTACTAAGAAGAAGAAGTTGAGCCAATTGTTATCCGTCTATTGGCATTCCACCCCACAAATCAGTTGCTCTGTCAAAATTAAAATTAGATGCGAGGGGCCTTCGATACTAATTCGCATGAGACTATTTAGGGTTGTTGTTTTGAGACGATTTCGTAAGTCCACTTTGATACGATTCATTGCTGAAAATGCACGCTCACATTCAGCTGTACTGACAGGAATCAGGGCAGCTATAGTAGACAACTTCGTCAAGTTTAGAAACATATCTCATAGTGTCTGATTTGAACAGAGGATCCGCAACATCTGTCTTAAAGTGAAGGATGAATATTGAGTGTGGATCAATATCCTCATACCCTCCCACTCACTGTTCAACTCAACACTGTCCACTTCTGCATTGGGACCTTCACCAAATGTTCTCAGGAGCACTTGCAACTTTTCTTGGCCATAGGTAGCACGTTCTTCTTCACTTACTGGCATAGACTGCGGGTTGAAGATATTGAATGCATCTATGATTTCCACATTTTGGAAACCTGTCAGTTAGGTGTCTGACAATTGCCTGAATGTACATTCTCTGAACATTACACTTGAAGCTATTCTTGTGAGTTGTGGTCGCCAAAATTTGAAAATCCTTCAAATCAGAGGTCAGGATATTTTCAACTTTCAGAAGGTTAGGAACATCTGTGTGCTCATACACACTAATAGCATCAATTGTGCTTTGCAAGCATGGTTGTATGAACATTCCGTTGCTCACGGGAGAAGATACGGCCCAAAACGCTTCGAGGTGTTTTGATATACAGTCCAACGATATATTGAGTTTTAACGCCAGAATTGAAAATTGGAGTCGTCCACATTATGGTCCGTGTTACTACAGCTCAGCATTTTTGCCGGTAAATTATTGACACGTGGATAAAGCCGAGTTTGTTTGCTGCATAGCTAGCTACCGGGGAGGAGAACGAATACACAGCGGCGTTCTAGGTAAGCAGAAGGGTGTAGAATAAGAGTAAATGTAAGGGAGTAAAAGTTTGTCCTGTATGGCTATAAGCTCTACCTTTCTTCCTATTCGAGTCAGAAGTATCAGCCTAGCACACATCGATAAGGTCGAGAATACCTTCAGTCCCAGCGTTCACAAGGTCGCTGTCCATTCCCAAGAAAAAGTAAGAGCTCTTATCTTTCAGTCAATGTCAAGTTCTGCATGCCGGGCGCGGGAGTATAATATAGTAACCAGCGGGAATTATTCCACAGGACTTCGTACGCGGACTCCCGGTAAATATGAGTCAGTTTTTGCTTTTAAGTTTTGTGCCTTAAAGTCCGTCCAATTGAACTAAAATTTGGTAGATAGATAGATCCAAGGCATTTGTTTAAGAAAATGAAAGAAAAAAATCGGACTTTTCGACTTTCAGAAGCCCAAGCAATTTTGAATTAATTTTACAAGTGCATGGTGGGTTTTCTCACAGCGGGTCACGGTTATTACCGCCGTTTCATCCCTGACTACGCCGTTATCCCTCACCGACCTCACAAGGAAAACAGCTCCTAACCAAGTAAGTTGGGATTCAGCGTACTAAGAGACTTTCACCAAGCTTAAGGCTTTATTGTGTACCTCTTCAGTCTTGCAGAGTCCCGATTCACACGTCCGTTCATTCTGCAGACGGACGCTTCCAATCGTGGGGTGGGAGCTTTACTAACACATATGGATGAAGAAGGCCAGGAGCATCCCGTTAGCTATTATAGCAGGAAGCTTTTACCAAGAGAACAACGGTACTCTACGGTCGAAAAGGAGCTGTGGGTTATCAAGCTAGCAACGAATGCCTACAAAGTTTACCTCCTTGGCGGAAGGTTCACCATTGTGACCGATCATTGGGCATTGGGAAAGGTTTGATCGGTTGCGGGAAAGTAATGCCAGACTTACCCGTTGGAGTTGAGCTCTACAGGCCTATGATTTTGTCGTCCAACACCGGCCTGGGAAGGACAATGGGAACGCGGACGCTTTATCCCGCATCGCGACGAACTAGTTAGTCGCTGGAGAAGGAGGGAGGAGTGTGAACTCTGAACTTGTTTACTGTTATTTCTAACAAGACGTTGTTTACGATTTGATTATTAACACCTCATTCACAACACCTCTAATTTGTGCAAGCATGGATAATGTGTTAATTACCTGTTTGTGTCAGTTTTGGCTCTACATAAGGAGCCGTATTTGTAATATATGAGGAGTTAACCAAGTAGAATGAAAAGGAAAGGATCTTACCTTGGGAGCACTTGGCGTTCTGTTCTGCACGAGTTCATTCAATCCTTTGGTGGTGGTGTGTCACAAGGTGTCAATAAGCTGGTAGATGAATTTCAGGGATGTCACAGATGGATCAGTTGGTAACTACTACAGTGGGGGTACTGTGTCTATTGAATTGATAACGATGCCAAACCTATATCATGTAAGCCTCATAGAATACCAGAGTCTATTAAGTGTAAAGTAAAGACTCTGTGGACCAACTCATAGTCAATGGGTGGGTAGAAGACATTAACTCGCCCTGGGGAACACCCGTTGTTCCAGTCCCGAAGTCGGACGGAAGCATACGACTTTGTATAGACTATCGAGCACTAAATAGTATGACAGCACAAATAGAGTATCTATTTTGGGTAAAAGGAAACGCGATAATAATCTGTGGACTTCTCCTCCTCAACCCTTACCCAAACGCACCTTGATGACATGTTAAGTAAGGTTGGGAAAGCTAGAGTTTTGTCGAAGTTGGACTTGTGCAAGGGATATTATCAGGCCTCTTTATCCAGTGACTCTAGAGACTTGACGGCATTTATGACACCATGGGGAACGTTTAGGTTCAAGATTCTACCATTTGGGCTCAAAAATGCCCTAATGTGCTGTGTACGTGGGGGAGCAACACTTAATTATAGTAACCAGTCATTAAAATTAATACAATTGACAAGTATGATTGATAGTTAATGAACAAAACAACAATCAGTTGTAAAGTGTACAAATAAGTTCTTCTCTACAGGTCTTCCACAAAATGGAGCATATTTTCTTTGAGGAGTTGTAAAGCAACCTCAATATTCACTTCATGATCATCACTTTGAGAAATTTGCTTTTTGGCGTTTGGGTAAGGGTTGAGGAGGAGAAGTCCACAGATTATTATCGCGTTTCCTTTTACCCAAAATAGAACCTGTTCTCTTCTCATACACATGATGTATAGCCTGAGGTGGTTCCATTCTTCTGCGTTTGGCAGGAGGTGGTTCATCATAATATTCCTCTTCTGCTGGGCTTAGAGTTCGCTTCCTACGGCCCAATTGAGTAGGAATACATTCTTGTGGTGTTACAACATCAAATATATCAACACCAGCATTAGCACTGGACCTGTCATTAGGCAGACATTCATTGGATGCTAAATTACTACTTGAAGCATCAGATGACTTTTCACAATCAACTTTAGATTCGTCCTGCTGTAATGCAGTTGAAATATTGTTCTCCAAGTTTGGATTCATATGTTCAAGTGAAGTTTTCAATGATGGCTCTGAAGAGATATCAGCCCAAGTAGATGAAACTTCACTTGTGTCATCAAAAGTTGTTTCTACAAAAAAAAATACATAAACAAGTGAAGAGATAGTTTAAAAATAACTTACTAGCAGAGCAAGTATAAGCATTTGAGGTTGTGTTAACCATGGCTAACTTCTTGGTCAAGTTTTTTGAATACTCCTTTTTAATTTCATTCAGACAATCTTCCAAGTCATCCAAGCTGGGGATTGTCTTCTGATCTAACTTCACAACTTCCTTGTAAACAACCTACACCAAAAAACAACAATATGAGACACTAGGAGGAAAAAAAACTTATTTTTTACTTTCAATTTTTTTAATAGTTACATATAAATTATATACCTCAATATCCTTTAACTCGACATCAAATTGAGTCCACCAGAAGGATTCTTGAGAAAGATTTATCTATAAATTTGAAATACAGTTTAACTTCAAGTCACTAATACCATTCAATACTTACTTTGAGAGAATGAGCAGCTAGAAGTATACTACCACACACAATATAGTCTCTGGTGAAAATCGGATTGCTAATGTAGTCCTGAAGCACTTGTTCAAGTAGTTACTAAGGGAATAATTAAAGAATGCTAGCAGAGACATCAAGATCACAATTAACTTACCAAGCTATTTCATTAATTTTTTTCTGATTTTTCAGCTTCAATTCATCAAGAAAGTCATTCAAAATCTAAAAAGAAGGAAGGTAAAAATAATTATATTATATGAACTAAGAAACACTCTCACCTCATGAGGTTTTCTCACATAGACACAGAATCCTAGATCCTATACAAGGGAAACACAAAATATTACTTGAGCTGTACAAATATCCATATTGACATCTTACTGTGAGAATATGATATTCATAATGATGAATGCTGTCTTCAATCTCATCAAATTCCTTCCTTGTATAATAACTTCTAGGAATTGAAAAAAAGAAGAAGTTTAGTTATAATCTTAATATAACTATCGTTTTGTACTGCTAGCTATAATATTGTATAATATTTGTTCATGCATACCTGGAAGGTTTCTTTCGTTGTTTCATGAGGTAATAATACACATATGCAACATCTTCTGTTAAACATGGGTCATCTTCTAACTTGGCCGCTAAAAATACGCATGCCATCACCACATCCTGGAAAATGACAACAAAAAAATAGGTCACAGACATGTAAGACAAGGTCTAGAGTATAAATTTGACCCCATCAACTAGCAAAAGCTTACCATTATAGGAATCTTGATAAAAGATCTTCCACAGAAGAATCTGTGAAATATTACTCTGGCGGTAGATATCACCACTTGGGATAACTCCAGCAATTTTCCGGCCGTTTCAATTTGGTCGCATCCTGCGATACGAAGATCTTCTTCAAGATCTTGTGGACAGCCATCTTCCCTAGACGGGGTATTACATAGTTGTTCTTCTTGGACGATAAAATCGTCGAGATTCATAGCCAAAAAAAGGAACGTATGGGAGAAGTCGTCACGATACACCTTAAAAACACTACAGCGTTACTACTGTACGCTAGTAGGTTAAGGTTGCAAGCTTTTATAGGCAAAGCTACAGTAGCGTTCGAGGTAGACGTTAAATTTCACGCACGCTCAGTACTTGCTTAGTCTTGCTAGACATGACGCTGATAACTCTAGCCAGGTGAGCTTAGCGTCTATACACACGGATACTCACACCCGACACGTTACGACACCTCACGGAGTCTCGCGTAGCCAGACCCCTTTACCTTACCACCCTTTACCCGTGCGCGTACAGGGAGGACTAAAGGGTCTGGCTACGCGAGACTAACCTCACGGTGCAATATTGACAGAAAGTGTTGTTGTCAGAAGCCTCACAAATAGTGTTGAGTGTTTGAACAGAACCACTCACTTTAATTAAGTTTATTATAGATCATCACTTATTTTGTATTTCAAGTCGTCTCCAAGTAATGCAGCCAATGAATTTTCCAACCCAAAACGCGCATGCGCCTACTTTTTTAAATTTCGGGCTAATTTTCATCCTGATCACAAGAGCAAATAATTTCTTGCGGCTACAAGCTGAGATATTCACGAGCGCACAGGCTCGCTGCCATTTGTGTTCAAGCACATAACTAGTAGTAGTTTGTTGTTGTTGTTTTTTTTTTATTGCAAGGCTATGAGTTTCTTGGCTCATAATAGCTATGTAACTGTTTGTAAATTGGCAGTTTGAAGAATATTCCATATGTAATGCATGTCGATTGTAGTTAATTAGGTGTGTGCGAAATGACTCTACATAATAGGAACACTTCACTCCTCGTAAGGTAGGCAAAATGGGAAGGTGATGATGAGAATCCAGATGTACAAACACAAACAAGTAATCAAAAAAGCATACTCTCTGGGGGCAGTGGAGATCCAGGGCATGAAATGTAGATGTGCCCAGTTTGGTATTAAAAAACCCTTTGGTCCTGACTAGACAACACTCCTATGGGACACTTTTGTATAAACCTCGCAGTGTAGTTCCAGTGTTCTTAGAAAAGCAAGTGTTTAATTTTCTCCTTTATTCACACTTCTCTTGTAGATATGATGATCATATTATTGTTGATCAGAAAATCTACCAGATATTTCTGGAAGTCTGCTGTTTTATATTGTAGCTATATGCTGTCATGGGGTGTACCATTTGATGTTGCAGCAAGCCAGCCAGAGAGCATTGTAAGAGGATTTTGAGGCTATAGTATTGAACGTTTATTTTTTTCTTTAACTTGATCATCAGACTTCATAAGATTCTTGATGCAGACTGGGATGGAGCCATGGAGGATCAAAATTCAAAGTCTAGTCAGTTTCTGGTAGTTTATTTATTAGCTTTCGTAGTAGATTATAACTATAAATAGTCAAAACGTTTTGATCCGTAGGTCTTCATCAGTTGACAAAAACACAATACTAAAAATGACAAAAAACAAAACCAGTTCAATAAAATGCAAAAACCCTGAGGATGCACTAGTTATAGTGACGCTATAACTGGTTGCCATGTTGGATTTAACTCCAGGCCATTGTCCAAGTTAGATGTTGACGGCAGGCTTTGGATCACTACTGCCTCAGTAATCCTTCTTCTGGTGTAGTTCTCAACTCTCTCTTTCACTTTGGCCTCCAACCAATTTACTTTGTGATTACTGTTCCATGCATGTACAGCTATACCATTCTTCTCATCATGCCTTTTTACTGCATATTGGTGTTCCTTTAAACGTTTGTCTAGTGTACGTCTTGTTTCCCCTATATATACCATACTGCAGTCCATACACGGGATTTCATAAACTACTCCTTTGATTTTTGATTTTTCTCTGGGTGTTTTTACCTTCATTAGATGTTTCTTGAGGGTTGGTGTTGATGTAAAAACTGTTTTTATGTTCAAGGAACGGCATACATGTTCAATTTTTTCACTAATCCCTTTGATATATGGTATTACCAAATATTTGATGGTTTCATCTTGTGCATTGGTTGAATTATTTCTGGTTGAATTCCTTTTGGATTTGATGTTGCTATTTATTGTTTGTTCTGGGTAACCATTTGCTAGGAAGACTTCTTTTAAATGTTTCAGCTCCTGTTCAATTTCAGATGGATGGCATAATTTCTTTGCTCGATCTGTTAAGCACTTGACAACTCCAGACAAAATTCTTGGATGGTGGTTTGATTTATAGTTTAAGTATTTGTCTGTATGAGTCTTCTTTCTGAAGATTGAGGTGATGAATTTGTTATTTTTTCTTTCAATCTGTACATCTAGAAATGCTATTTTGTTTTCATTTTCTTCTTCTGTTGTAAATTGGATGTGTTTATTTTGTTTGTTTAGATGGAGTTTGAAGTCTTGGATGGATTCATTGTCATGTGGCCATAAGGCAAAAACATCGTCTACATATCTGCACCAAAGAGATGGTTTGAGAGGAAAGTTTTTGATGGCTTCTTCTTCCAGTCTCTCCATGTAGATGTTAGCTAGAATTGGTGATAAAGGAGACCCCATTGATGCTCCTTTTTTTTGTTCGTAAAATGTCTCTTCAAAACAAAAATATGTGGATTTAACACATAATTCAACCAGATTGCACAATTCACCTGGTGTTATTGCAGTTCTGTCTTCAAGGCTGTCATCTTGTTCCAAAATTATTTTGAGAATTAGAATAACTTCCTTCATTGGAACTTTTGTGAACAAACTGACCACATCGAAACTTATCATGTAGTCATTTGAATTTATTGCAGGACTATTTATTTTCTCCATAAAATGTGTTGAATTTTTTATATATGAGTTTGTCTTTCCTGTAACAGGGCCTATGATTTTTACTAGAAATTTTGCTAGAGGATGCGTTGGAGAATTGATTGCTGAGACTATAGGTCTTAGTGGCACGTTTTCTTTATGTATCTTAGGTAGACCATATATTTGAGGTGGTGTTGAATGTTGGGGTGCTAGTTTTAACCTTTGTTCTTTGGAGATAAGTCTTTTCTCTTCAATACTTTTTAGTGCTTTTGTAATCTTTTTTCAATCTTTGTTGTTGGGTCATTTGGTAACTGTTTGTAGGTATATTCATCATCCAGTAATTTTTTCATTTTCATCTTATATTCACACCTGTCCATCACTACTGTGGCATTGCCCTTATCAGCTGGTAGTATAACAATATTTTTGTTTCTTTTTAAATTTGTTAAAGCTATGTGTTGCTTTTTGCTGATATTGCTCTTTGGTGGCTTTGACTTTTGAAGGATCAGTGCTACTCCAGTGCATAACTGCTGTCCATCTTCTTTGTTGAGTTTCCTTGCAGTACTTTCTGTTGATGCAATGATTTCAACTTTTGGTATTTTTTGACTGGAAACCGCAAAATTCATTCCTAAACTTAGTAGGTCTTCTTCATCTTGTGTCAGATTATAGTTACTAATGTTTTTTACTATTTTCCTCTTGTTTAGTGATGGACAGGTGAGAATATAAGATGAAAATGAAAAAATTACTGGATGATGAATATACCTACAAACAGTTACCAAATGACCCAACAACAAAGATTGAAAAAAGATTACAAAAGCACTAAAAAGTATTGAAGAGAAAAAACTTATCTCCAAAGAACAAAGGTTAAAACTAGCACCCCAACATTCAACACCACCTCAAATATATGGTCTACCTAAGATACATAAAGAAAACGTGCCACTAAGACCTATAGTCTCAGCAATCAATTCTCCAACGCATCCTCTAGCAAAATTTCTAGTAAAAATCATAGGCCCTGTTACAGGAAAGACAAACTCATATATAAAAAATTCAACACATTTTATGGAGAAAATAAATAGTCCTGCAATAAATTCAAAAGACTACATGATAAGTTTCGATGTGGTCAGTTTGTTCACAAAAGTTCCAATGAAGGAAGTTATTCTAATTCTCAAAATAATTTTGGAACAAGATGACAGCCTTGAAGACAGAACTGCAATAACACCAGGTGAATTGTGCAATCTGGTTGAATTATGTGTTAAATCCACATATTTTTGTTTTGAAGAGACATTTTACGAACAAAAAAAAGGAGCATCAATGGGGTCTCCTTTATCACCAATTCTAGCTAACATCTACATGGAGAGACTGGAAGAAGAAGCCATCAAAAACTTTCCTCTCAAACCATCTCTTTGGTGCAGATATGTAGACGATGTTTTTGCCTTATGGCCACATGACAATGAATCCATCCAAGACTTCAAACTCCATCTAAACAAACAAAATAAACACATCCAATTTACAACAGAAGAAGAAAATGAAAACAAAATAGCATTTCTAGATGTACAGATTGAAAGAAAAAATAACAAATTCATCACCTCAATCTTCAGAAAGAAGACTCATACAGACAAATACTTAAACTATAAATCAAACCACCATCCAAGAATTTTGTCTGGAGTTGTCAAGTGCTTAACAGATCGAGCAAAGAAATTATGCCATCCATCTGAAATTGAACAGGAGCTGAAACATTTAAAAGAAGTCTTCCTAGCAAATGGTTACCCAGAACAAACAATAAATAGCAACATCAAATCCAAAAGGAATTCAACCAGAAATAATTCAACCAATGCACAAGATGAAACCATCAAATATTTGGTAATACCATATATCAAAGGGGATTAGTGAAAAAATTGAACATGTATGCCGTTCCTTGAACATAAAAACAGTTTTTACATCAACACCAACCCTCAAGAAACATCTAATGAAGGTAAAAACACCCAGAGAAAAATCAAAAATCAAAGGAGTAGTTTATGAAATCCCGTGTATGGACTGCAGTATGGTATATATAGGGGAAACAAGACGTACACTAGACAAACGTTTAAAGGAACACCAATATGCAGTAAAAAGGCATGATGAGAAGAATGGTATAGCTGTACATGCATGGAACAGTAATCACAAAGTAAATTGGTTGGAGGCCAAAGTGAAAGAGAGAGTTGAGAGAACTACACCAGAAGAAGGATTACTGAGGCAGTAGTGATCCAAAGCCTGCCGTCAACATCTAACTTGGACAATGGCCTGGAGTTAAATCCAACATGGCAACCAATTATAGCGTCACTATAACTAGTGCATCCTCAGGGTTTTTGCATTTTATTGAACTGGTTTTGTTTTTTGTCATTTTTAGTTTTGTGTTTTTTGTCAACTGATGAAGACCTACGGATCAAAACGTTTTGACTATTTATAGTTATAATCTACTACGAAAGCTAATAAATAAACTACCAGAAATTGTATTACGTAGTAATGAACCTATACAGCGTCTAGTCAGTTGTTCATAGATTCTGCTATGAAATGGGCAAAGTTGTAAGCAATCTTGTAATGCTCTTCTACACTTAGAATAATCTCTTTTACTGTTCAAATATAATTTTCTTACTAATGGACTTTATGAGGTAGCTAACTTTCAAATAAACTGGAAGGAGCAGAAAGTTATGCATATAGTAAGAACTTCTGTGTATATAGATGTGTGTATACCTTCAACCACAGTTGTTTACTGTCAATTGCCACCTCCATGCCAATATTTTAAAATGAAATAATTCAGTTTATTTATAAAAACATTATTATAATATTCAAGTTGTTTGTAACTCAAACACTGACCAATTTTGTTCATAGTCCCGAAAAAGGTTGCCGTATTGTAATCTATATACCATGAAGTAGTAAACCCTATCCATTGCAATAAATTAGCTACTAGCTACTGATAGCAGCACAGATTACAATTTGGCAACTTTTTTCTTTTTTTCATATCCTTCTACGACATAGCTAATATAGAAGCGACTTATACTGGAAAGCCACAGATGTCCAAAGCTGGCTGTAGGACATCCCTGGTAGTCCCAGCTTGTGGAGATACAATTGTGGGCTTCCACGGGTCGCTAGTCGGCTGTGCTGGGTGGTCGAGGCTCAGCCGAGGTCGGCCCGAGATTCTGTTAGGTCGCTGCCACCAGTCCTCCAGACAGCTCTGGCAACGTTTGCAGGTCGGACAGGTAGCTAGCCAGCCCGGATCCCTCCCAGTTAGCCAGAGATCACTTCTTACGTTAAATAAAAAGTATATATGTCACGAAAGGCAATCCAGGCATGCGTGCATTCAGTTTATATATTAGTTCCAGCGCATGCCCAGACAAACAAATTCACAAACGGGAAATGATTAAACTAGCTACTACACAACTAAACCACACTCTAGACAAAACTTAACATTTGACTGCCATAAAAACAAAAATGCACAATCACAGAAGTAATTCTCTGAAGCTGTGGAATCTTCATTCTTCCTACTTCATCTCCTTCTCTTTCTTTTTTTCTCTCTGTCTTCTTCCCCACAGCAACACCTCTCTCTGTGGAGGCCGGTCCTACAACAATGGCAACTGGATGCTGACCTGAAGCCATAAATCTTTCAATGGTGCTTTACGTAGTAATACTTGCTGTCACTTGCTAATACAGCTATGTTTTCTAATGGACTTCTGAATGGCTACACTTGACCATGAAATTACTCTGTAAAGAGATAAAAATTATATTAAGATTAAAATAAAATGAAACGTATTTTCTTACTTTTATTTTGACTCAAATGTTTTGCAGTTAGTTACTGAACATCCTTCATCATCGTTTTTTAAGCAAAATATTATCCTGGGTATGAGAGAGTATAATTTGACCGGCTTTCACTTTGACACTTGTATAATCATCTTCTCTGCTATTTCCTATTACTTCCATCATTGCTATTTTCCACATAATTCCACTTGCCAATACTTTAAATCCACAATGAATGCTCTATAATATAACATTCACACCATTTTAGTTTTGTTAATTGTTAATTCGATTACACATACGATAAACTCTCTAAATATAGGACACTTTGAGCCAATGCTAGGTTGCCATGGAAACCAGATGCTGTTGATTTATTTTAACGAACTATATGATCATGGGTATACGTAAAAAAATTAACATGGTTACTCTATTATACTTATAATTCTTCTATTTCGTAACTACATTAGACACTTTATACAGTTGCATTATTATCTACTATTGGTAGAAATTCTGTAAATTATTTATGGTATTTTCGCTACATAATCCATACAGATTGAAATAGTCGGTTCAATTTGATGCATGACAATGGTTCATATGAAAAGGTCTGTGTTTTATTTTGAGTTAGTTCTTCTTAAAGTTTATACTTGCTCTGATATAGTTCAAAACATATATCTTGAAGGAGCAACAGCCGGAGTAGTAGCATCAATAGTATGGAGAAGCATACCACCTACAAGCAGGGGCGGATTAAGGGGGGGCTCGACTGATGTTGTACGTGCCCCCTTTTTCTGAAAGAGCCCTTATTTTTTTAGCTAGTCTATTTCTGATAAAAGTATAATACCGATAACGTTTGTCCGTGGTTGTTTTTCCACTCCATAATAATCACAATCGTCTAAAAAGCGCACCCCTACTTATGGATATGGTAGGTCAGGATTTTTGCTATTTGTCATCCTTTTATATTATAGCTGACCTACAAGACCTACAAGCCTATAAGGCATTCTTCACAGAGCTCTCGACATTTAGTTCTGTCATATTCAGCACTTCATCTTCACACTTTTCAGTTTGCACCAACTAAGTCATCACGTCCCTCATTATAAAGTCTGTTCACTTCAGTCAGCCATAACGCAAAAAATTTCTATTGCTACCCTGTCACAAAATATATCAAAATGACACGCAATTCAAGCTGAATTCGTTACTTAGATACACTTATACACGAAGCATGCGCGAGAAAAAGGGGTCGATTTAAACCCGGGTATGACAGGGTCAATTCAACCCCTATCCGCCATTAAAGGGTTAATGTATGCTAAAATGCAAAACTAAACCACACCTAAATAATATAGAGCAGCCATTACTGTTCCACACAAAGTATTAAATATCAATTGCTTTGTTTAAAAAAATGATGTTATCAAATTTTTAACACTAGTGTCACTATGTAGAAATGTAAAATGCTCTTTTTTTTTTAACCTACAAGAACCCAGATATTCCCTCCCTGATGGAAGAGGGCATATCACAAGGAGGAGAAGGAGGATTGGAGAGTGTCACCATCATTGTCTTCATCTTCACTCTCCTGAAAATACAAGTAGCGATCCTCACGTGCTGTAATGGGAGGAAAATACATGTAGCTAATACATTAACTACTTGATTATCTGCTCACAACAATGACCTGATCAATTTGAATTGATTTCAAATACACGTGGTAGATTTACAGTGTACATAAGCTTACTGTCAAAATAGCTTGTGTCGTCTTCGCATTCTAACTCCGGAATGAACTGTGGCGTCTGCTCCAGTAAACTGCACCACTCTAGAGTGTTGAAGAAACTGTGCTGTTTGACTTCCTGTAGTGACAGTCGTCGAGAAGGGTCTGTACACAGCAATTTGGTGATGATATCCTATGCCTCTGGAAGTAAGGACATCTGTCTGGGACTCTACCCAGACAGAGTGACAATTAGAACTTATTAACACTCACCTAAATGTACCTTACCTGTTCAATCTTAATTATATTCATGATTCTGATTATGACCACTGGCCTCTGCCCTTAGTCGAACCCTTTTTATGTTTTGTAATGTTCATTTATCCTTATTGTGTGATTTCCCAAACCTATTGAGTTGCTATTAATAGGAGTGCGCGCTTTAGGTGAGCTTAGACAAGGCTGCAAGCCAACGCCAGCGGCTGCGTCTTGCTGACTGCCAGCGCCAGCGGGGTCATACAGTCTGGTCCTTCAATATTAAGAAATGTGGGTGTGTCCATCACTGGGCTTGTTCAACATCCTCTTCGTCTGCCCAAGGAATAGTGCAAATCTCTAAAATATATAAATAGCAGATGTGATACGTGTATCAAACAATTCTATACACTTACCATCTGCGATTTCTTCAAACAGTTCCTGGACGGTAGTACTCATAAACGGTGTTGCTCCCATCAGCATTTCATAAAGAATAACTCCCATTGACCACCAATCGGATGCAAAGCTGCAGCCAAACCCTTGAATGACTTCAGGAGCCATGTAGTCAGGTGTACCTAGAGTTCGGCTACAGCTAAAGTCTACAAACATGGAACATTAGATAGTCATGATTACTTTAATAGTAGCTAACACTTCACTATTTCTTACTGTTCTGATGTCCAATCACAGACAATCCAAAATCAGTAACTTTGATGTGCCCCTCAGCAGTTACAAGAATGCAATGAATATATTATATTATAATACACACAATAATTACAATTGTCAATGATATAAATCTGTATAACATGAGAATATTGACTTTCTGGTTTTGAAACGTTTAAAAAAAAGCTTAGCTATATAATAAAAAAAGGACAAAATATTCTATAAACAAGAGGATTGCTTAAAAATCAGCTATAGATAATAGCTACTATTCTCAAACAAGGAGATCAACATATTGATACTTTTATTTTTTCAAGAAACAAAAAAAAACATTAGGTTTGTCAGGTTTTAGGTCCCTGTGTACAATGCCAAGATTGTGGATATGTTGAACAGCAGCTAACACTGTTTCAGCAAAATACAGTTGGGCCATTTCATGAGGGAGACAGCCACAGTTCTTGATCAGTGTGGCCAAGTCTCCACCTGCCACATACTCCATCACAAAATACAGGTGGCTCTGAAGCGATAAGAAAAAAAAGATGAAGATTACTTTATACAGTGACAAATACTTCACACAATAAGTGAGCTAGCTACTTGCATCTCAAACATTACACTAATCTTTCATTGAATTCAACTATCATTTTGCAACATTTTTATGGCTGCAGAAACACAATCGAATCCGTAAGCTTTATGATGTCCAATATTGATAAATACTATGTATTTGACTTTGAGGGTCTCCTCTGCTGCTCTGGTACTCCCAAGTACTGAGAAAACCACACTAGGAGAATTTTCTCTACCAGTTTGCCTAACCTGACTAATAACCAGAGAAATCTAGGTTTTAGTCTTATCCAAGTAACCAATGGTTCATGAGAAAATACTACTGAGTGACTGAAGCTAGGCACAAGGGTAAATATATCCAGGGCTCAGCCCATAGAAAAAGTGACATAAAAATAACGGAGACACGTAACTAATACACAACACAATGAACACACAACAGACACTTACACGTTGCTAAGAGCACACATTACAAAACATGCAACAGTCACAGTGACTCTGTCAAGTAATGTGAAATAAGTTCATTGGAGCTTGACAGACCTATTCCAGAGGAAATATTATTGTCTCTTTTAAACTTTGGCCTGCATATAGATATTATTGTTTGTTTGTTTTTCTTTTTTTTTAGCTTGCACAAAAAATACCCTGAGTCCACTATATATTTTCTGATTGTTGAAGACATACACAGTAGTTACTGTCACAATGTGGTGGAGAATTACCTTTTGCCACCCCAACAAACACATTACACATAACCTTTGACTGGAAGAAGGTGTAGTAGAGACTGACAATGTAAGGGTTGTTAGAGAGGCCCATTACTTCTCGTTCCACAAACACCTGACCCAATAACTTCCTTTGAAGAATGTCCCTTTTCCCAATTTTTTTCATGGCTCACAACTTTTGAGTCCTATTGTCCTTGGTGAGATGAACACATCTAATAAACAATACCCAAGCACATAGTTAGGTTTATATTGCATTTTATTGCTACATAACAGCTGAGAATAGTATAATTATTGCGAAGGCTACATAATTAATACACAAAAGCCTAACGAGCTAATGTTTGCTGAATACCCATAATTAAACATACACTCTCTATATTAAATTTTTATCATACCCGTAAGCTCCTTTGCTGATGAGTATTATCAGTTTAAAGTCTCCATTACTCATTTTGTGATTGTTGAGCACTGAGCTGTTCAGCATCTTCTCCATTTTAGTCTTCTCCATCTCAAAAGCTTCCATGTCCAGTGAACTTCATTGAGTTGCATATTAGCACTAAATGTAATACATACAAATATGAAAAACATATGTATTTGTATGAGTAATAGCAGGGGTAACCGTGCTATTGGGGATCAATAGTACAAGTAATGCGATTGAAATAGAATGAGGCAAAGTTGAATTCTATTTCAATTACGTTACAAGTCCTACTGATCCCTAATAGCACAGGTTACCCGTGCTATTATTGCTAATAGTAGGCTAGCTTTTTTCTTTTTTTTTATCATTTGCTATTGTAGTTACACTGTAACGTTCACTCACTATCTTCTTATTTCAGGATTAGCTCCCTCTGGAACCTCGTTTTCAGAGTACGACTTCTCCTAATCTGTTCAAAAACATTCCGTCTAATATGGGTAGAGCTTCTGTGGTAAAGAATGACATTGTCTCCAACTAGAAACTACTCAATTGTATGTTTCCACGGTTAACGCAGCACATGTACGCACTTACCTGTACTATTTCACTTACCTACTGTGGTATTTTACGTAGTTTCAACTTGGTTACCGTGATATTTCACTTAGTTATGCACTATTTCACTTTCCCCAAGTAATTTCAATTGAACAGTGATTTTTACCATACATTTTAGAATGGGCAATTTATGTGCCATACTTTTAGTGCTGTAATTTGGACTACATAGGAGCTACATTGCCCTGACTTATGGTGAGTATTTATATAATTATATTATATTATAGTTAAACCCCCTCCCTCCCCCCCTCCCATTGGGACATCCGGCAAAAAATAAAACCCTATCTTCCAAAAATGCTGGCTTTGTTGAGACCCCAACGAAGTTCCATATAACATTTTTCTAAGCCAGAACTTTCAAATAACGGAAGCAACAAAAACTTCAACAATCGTTGTTTTTATAAGTTGCATTTTCCATTTTATATTGTCCATCATCTTCGGAGCTAGTTTGGTGTCACCAACACTATTTCTTCCCTATATTGGTGGGCGGGGAGGAAGGAAAGGGTCTGGTAGCTCTAGTAACAACGACTTGAGCTAATGACATCACAGGTTTATTATGTCATCATTAACGCGCAGGCTAAAATCAATCGCGAGTACATTTCGATGCAAACAAGAAAATTGTCAACAAAAAAGTTCATAATTTTACTTGATTTTTCATAATACAAATGAGTATAACAATAGTGGTTCACACTTGGGTAGGAGTTAGTCATATACAAGTGGCAACCTCTGGATGTCGTATCCTGTCAGGAAGGTTACAAAAAAAATTCTTTTTAAGATCCCCTTCAATACTTTTATCTTTACCATGGAAACTGTAACTCTCTAAACACGCTCTTCATCTCACTAGATCTTCCATAGCTAACAACACAGAACAAACTAGGACGCATTGAATATGTGGTTGAGGAATGTGCTTAATTAACGATGTTGCAATCTGATTGGAGCGCCACTATTTTGGTGCGGCACAAGTCGTTGATACTAGAGCTACCAGACCCTTTCCTTCCTCCCCACCCACCAATTTAGGGAAGGAAATGGGTCGGCGACTCCAGACTACTTCACAGCTGGACTAGAGCAAACTGGTAGCACTTACTGAACTAAAAAATACAATATTCCTGTCGCACACTATCCATACTAGGTTCACACAACCCATCAGTTTGTTTTTATCACACTTGAACACTAACAAACTGTCTAAGGCCATCTCTCTAATGTTTCCATCACAGCACCAATAGAGACATTAGGTGAAACAGCCTTTATTGGTCAAATCACAAAACTTATTCTACTGTGTTGTGCAATAAATAACGTCTCAAAATTTTGAGAAGAGTTTTTATTTTTAAAAGTTTATACTGTCAGTACTAACTGGGAGTTAGTTTAGCCACTCCAGTTTAAGAAAAATTGCTATTATTATTGTTATTATTATTATTATTATTATTATTATTATTATTATTATTATTATTATTATTATTATTATTATTATCATTATTATAGTTAAGCCAAGAGTGGCTGAATAATTACAAAAATGCAATAAGTAACAGGTTTGTGATTAATTTTAACTTCTAATGCTCCAGCTATTAAGAATTTGTCGAATTTTTAATTATGTATGTACAGTAACGGGATTTCAATGCCATAGTAACTACTCACCGCAACTGTTTGATAAAAAAAAACGGGAATTTCTAAGGAATTACCGCACAGGTTTGAACCTAACCGTATATTAAGACATGCTATACTGCCGCCTAAAAAGCTGTGTTAAAGGCAGCTATTATATTTATTTGTTAGTTAAACATTTACTTTGTGCTATTCATTACCAAAGCAGTAGCTGTAACGCACAACACTTTCACACACACTTGTTCACTGGACATACCCACACAAGATTTACCTTCATGGTTAGACTATTGGACAATGGATTTTCAAGTAAGAAATATCATAGTTTTGTAGGGCATATAACTATGACAAATAGTGCTTTAGCATATCACTATCACTCATTCGAATAGAAAATGAACTTCAGGAAGTATGTACGTTTTAACTGCACCCGCAAAATAGAATTCAAAGCAGTAAACAATTCAGTTTTATTGGAGGATATGGGTAATATCGATAAACCAGAGGATTTTGTTCAGTGAAATTTGGGGACAGGTCAACCACTGAGCTAACACAGATATGTGAGGGTCAAAGTACAAATGACATACGTACAGTCCACACATCTATATAAACTGCTTCAGCACAAATGGCAAGCGAGTTAGCCTAGAAAGCCCTTGGCATAATTTCAATAGTTGTTGAAATTGATATGTGCTAACTTGACTTACGCATTCAATGCCAACTAGAGAAATAGTGCGCTTGGGTCTGCTATGCTTTTTTTTTTAAAACAAATAAAAACATTTAGCTAGGTGTTTAGGTTTGCTCTAATAATAGCTAATTTTCAATGCCCACAACTCATTGTTCAGCAGATCCATTTCTCTATTTTATCAAAACAATTTACCAACTTACGTGATTAGTGGCATAGGTGTTGCACATACCATATAAATAAGCAAATAAATAAGTATAGGTTACACCACAACGTGGAGTATGGGATTTACACAATTAAGGGCCAAAGGCCCGAGGGTAGTGTAAATCCCGTACTCACCAAACGCGGAGTGGTGCAACGGGCTTGTACCATGGCTCTACGCTATAGGAAATGCACAAAAATTAATTTTGATTGAACTGTTTACTTATTCACCACGAATTGAGTAATCTGATTGGACAGTTTGAATTTACCAAGGTACAAATAAATAAACACCACAGAATCTCAATTGTGTAACCCCTATAAGTATAATTCAGCTACCGGTTTACAATCAAAAGAGAAAGCTTTTTTTGCTAAGAACGGTCAATGACCTCAAGATTTTTTGCTTACTGAGCATTTATCTAACAAAGTTCAGTTAGTCGGGACAAAAGGTTCTATTGGGCATGGACGGATGCAAGAATATCGAGAAATTGGGACAGTTAGGAATTATGACAAGTAATTGCTAGCTATTAATTGACAAACTTCACTACGTGATGAACCAGTACCACTGGACAACATTGCCTCTCAGCTACTATAACTGGCAGAATTTTTCAAAAAGGGTCTTCTAACTATTTGCAGCTGCTGCTGTTACTTTGAAGCCACACCTCTAAGCAAGCCATGGTAGAATTATTTTCCAGTAATTTAAATTTTCACTTCAATGCTCACATGCACATACACACTTGTTCACAACAAACACAACCATATTAGTGATTTAACTATTGGACGACAATGGATTTTCAAGTTAGAACAATGCTGTCACACAGTATTGCTCTGTTATTTCTAGCTTATTGCCTCAACGTCCTTTACCTGAAAAAAAATTAGCGTGTTAGTGCGAAGGGTTGCCGAGAAAAAAATGTGGCTATAGGCCGCCAGGATAATAAGAGTTAAAACCCAAGTAGAGTAAGTGTCCAATTATCGACTGACTTTTATTATCGACCCCGCCTATCTCTATTATCATCCTAGTAATACATGGCAAAAGTGTACTGATTTTTTTGTGTAAACTTACATATAGCAATCATTCTGAGGTAGGAGAATGGTTGAACTAGAGTGTGTATTGGCGAGCTTTTTAGCTTGCCTGTAGATAGTTGAGGTGGACGCAGTAGCCTATTGACTGGCTTTAGCGCTCAGTAATGCAATGGTGTGTTGATATTTGATGGCCGTAGTAGATAACTTGAGCCCAACTGCTTTTAGCTACTTAGCTTTTCCTAGAGTCAAAAAATAAGTAAGACAACTAAGTAAGGCAAGGCTATTTAGTAAAAAATTTGCTTATTGTTGGTCCACACAATAGCGAGATGTGTTGTTGTTTGTTGCACAAAGTTATGCAGAGAGACACACAAATATCCTCAATTTTCAATTTACCACTTACGTCTCATTCGTGCATTTACCACATGAGCGTTATTAGTCACATAATGTTCTCACAAAATATTCAAAATTTTCTATAGCTATAATTATTAGCTAAATACTTTTAAAAATCAAAATTTGAAAGATATAGCTAAACATTTAATCAAAGTATTTTTAATTAGTCACTATAAATACCCTATGTTAGCTACAGAGCATTAGAGTTTAATGTTACCTGTCACAAACTAATTTTTTGGTAGTTCTTTCACTAACACATTTAGCCCAGAATTGGAACAGGTGGATTATGCAATTCTGAAGGGGGGGGAAGCAAAAATAAAACAACCAAACAAGGTCTACCACAGACTTGATTACCTTAAACAGTGCCTTGAAGAATAATACTAAACCAGCGTTCCACTAAATTGGCTTTGGCAGAAGTTTGTTATAAGATGGATAAACCAGCATTGAGGTCATAAAAAAGCAGAGATAGCAATAGAAAAGGGCATGCAAGCTCTAAGATAGAGCAAAGAAACTTCTTTAAGACTGTACAAATAATCCCTTTCCTTTATAAAATTATTCTTTAGCTAGCCCAGCAGCAGCATCCTGTATTCATTTCCTTTCATCATCACCATAGTCCCAAAACTTACTCATCAGCAGATCACTATAATGTCTCTAAACTTTCACTGTTAGAGGTGGGGAGCTGGGCACGCAACCGGATGTAAACAAACCGCACCCCATATGCTATACACGCTAAAGTATTGTTCCCCATGAATCGTGAGGAATGGAACAAAACGTTCACCCGGGGTTCAGGAATATTGCCTTGGCGGATGGGAAATATCGGGTGAAACTACTGGAAATCTTTCCTGGCCCATGCGCGCGTAGACGGGTCGTCACACCCCCCCGCCACCCCCCCCCCCCCCCCCCCCCGATATTTCTCGCAGTAATTTTCTGGCACGTATTCATTACTTTCTATTCAGTTAAATAAACTTACGGTCCGGGGGGTTGGACGTTATTTCGCTATAACTATGGTACACTTTTGCTGTTTACCTGGGTGTTCTTCCAACTCTTCTCGGGACTGCGATTTGTCTTTTTTTCGTTTGCCACTGAAGAAAAAAGCATTGCTTAAGCAATGGGTACATGCTATTGGGCGAAAAAAACTTGCCAATCAATCAGCATACCCGGGTATGTAGCAAGCATTTCATTAAGGCTTGCAAGAGGCTACTTAGGTCAGACGAAGTACCATCCCAGAATATACCTAAGATTTCAAAGCCATCTACTTCGAGAAAGCCACCAAAGGAACGTTCATTCTGTACCTCACCAGCTCTTGTGGAATCATCTAGTGAAGTAAGCACTGTAAGCAATGATGTTGAAGTTCAGACAGATGATATAGAGGAAAACTGTGCTAAAATTCAAGAATTAAAGGAGGAAATTAATAAGCTGAAGTTGTCAACTAATGAGAGTAAGTTTAGCTTGTCCAGTGTATCTAGTACACCTTCTCAGCTGAGCTTTTACACTGGCTTTTCTAGTTATGAGGCTTTGAAAGCTTGTTATAACTTTCTGGGACCAGCAGTGAATCACCTCATATATGATTCAAGTAAAGAAGATATAGAGTTAGGAGGAAGACGGTGCAAAGCACGATGTTTATGTCCAGAAGATGAGTTTTTTCTTGTCTTAGTTCGCCTACGATTAGGTCTCATGGAAAAGGATTTAGCTTACAGATTCAAGATCTCACAGTCTACTGTTTCACGTATAATAGTGACTTGGATTAATTTTCTGTATTTAAAGTTCAAAGAGATTCCATTGTGGCCTCCAAAAGAATTGGTTGCTTGTAATATGCCCAAGCAATTTAAAAAGCTTTACCCTACTACCCGTGTTATTATCGATGCAACTGAAATATTTATTGAGCAACCCAGACTTCCAGAAATTCAGCAGATGACATTTTCAAAATATAAAAACCATAATACCTTCAAAGCCTTGATTGGAATTTCCCCATCTGGTGCTGTGACATTCGTTTCAAAGCTATTCTCAGGATCTATTTCAGATAAGGAACTAACAAGAAAGAGTGGGCTATTAGATTTATTGGATGCTGGAGATTCAGTAATGGCAGATCGTGGTTTTGATATAGAAGATGACCTAATCTTGCAGGGAGTGCACCTCAATATTCCCCCATTTATGAGAGGAAAGGCACAATTAGATGAGGATGAGCTGGTTACAACAAGAAGGATTGCATCTTTACGTATTCATGTAGAACGTGCAATGGAACGAATAAAAAACTTTCATATATTTGACAGAACACTACCTTCATCTCTAACTGAAATTGCCGATCGTTTATTTTTTGTTTGTTGTGTTCTAACAAATTTCAACCCTCCATTGTGTTAGCATCAACAATTTTCCACAACCATACAATGTCATTGACCACTCAAGATTAACTAAACTTCCCTTCTTTAAACATGCACACACCTTCACCTTAAATATAACTTGTTATTAATAATTAATATTCAATGTCAATGTTGTGAAAATATTTACATGAATAATAATGATTATTATATTTCATTGGTTTGACAATTGTTATAGATAATAACTAGGCTTGATGACAGGATACACTAATTCTGGTTCTCTACATCTTCTTTACTTGAATCATATATGAGGTGATTCACTGCTGGTCCCAGAAAGTTATAACAAGCTTTCAAAGCCTCATAACTAGAAAAGCCAAGTGTAAAAGCTCAGCTGAGAAGGTGTACTAGATACACTGGACAAGCTAAACTTACTCTCATTAGTTGACAACTTCAGCTTATTAATTTCCTCCTTTAATTCTTGAATTTTAGCACAGTTTTCCTCTATATCATCTGTCTGAACTTCAACATCATTGCTTACAGTGCTTACTTCACTAGATGATTCCACAAGAGCTGGTGAGGTACAGAATGAACGTTCCTTTGGTGGCTTTCTCGAAGTAGATGGCTTTGAAATCTTAGGTATATTCTGGGATGGTACTTTGTCTGACCTAAGTAGCCTCTTGCAAGCCTTAATGAAATGCTTGCTACATACCCGGGTATGCTGATTGATTGGCAAGTTTTTTCGCCCAATAGCATGTACCTATTGCTTAAGCAATGCTTTTTTCTTCAGTGGCAAACGAAAAAAAGACAAATCGCAGTCCCGAGAAGAGTTGGAAGAACACCCAGGTAAACAGCAAAAGTGTACCATATAGCGAAATAACGTCCAACCCCCCGGACCGTAAGTTTATTTAACTGAATAGAAAGTAATGAATACGTGCCATTAATATTCCTGAACCGGTGGGCTACAGGCCCAGTGATCGCCTTACACTATACACTACTCCAGCAGGCCAGACCCTTTACCCTAATCGCTCCCCTCGGAACGGTCTGGTTACTCCGTTCTGTACTTCCCCACCCCCAGGATTCCGTGGAGCGTATAAAATGTACACTTCTTACGTAAAGTTTAACTGTGTGTGGGTGTCTTGTGCATACAAATATTTCCACCTCTGCACTTTCATGAGCTCCAAGCTGAAAGCAGTGAGTCCTTCTCTACATACAATCAATAAAACAACTCGTACTAAACTCTGGCTCTCCTTCATTCACAAATTTGATTCTAACAATATTTGGACTTTCTCTTCATTATGTCTATGTTTTATTTCTATTTAATTTTTTTTTTGCAGCCTCAGCTCTAGAACCTGACCCTCAGCCATCTCACTGCACCATTCTTATTTGTTATCATCCAACTTCACTTATCAACAACTCAAAATTATTCTGGTACATGTGTACTAAGTTTCATGCTTTTATCACAAAACTCACGATTGTTGTGTGAATCTGCTCTACTAAAATATATAACTTCAAGGTTCATGATTAAAATATATAAAATAATTGTTTTTCATACTTCATATTTTTCAATCATTCCTACAAGATGAGCTATATAACAGTTTGTAATTTGTGGAGAAAAGTAATATTTATTAAAATAAGGTGACTTCATCAATGCTGTATGAATACTGTTTTGATCCACACTTCGAACCAAATGAATACTCTTTCCATCGTTTTCAGATTTGTAGACAGAAGTGTCATATAATTGAGTTCGGTTTCCATTCTTTGCAATTAATGCTTCATCAAAAGTTTTTGATGTATTATAAGTTTGACGTGGTAAAATAACACTTCCTACAAATCCTGCAATAAGTTTCTTTGCGTAAACATGGACACCTGTATTAAAGCTATACGGAATGAAGTATTCGTCAAAGTCAATGACCATCATGTATTTGATCACTCCCTCTGATATCGTAAGACACAGTCATGATACTTCAAAGACTGCGAGAAATAGAAGACTTGATCACTGTTAAGATAATCCTTCCACACAACCATCTTTACAAATCCATTCTGCATATACTGTTTTAAAGTTGAAGATCTGTGAACATTTTGAAGAAAGGATGGATGCACATTGAGATGAATAAACTTGACTCCTATTGTCTTCTGGTATATGAGCCACTGGTCTAGATGAGGCACCACTCCAAACCCTGTGGTACACACCATTACACCATATTCTTCTACACTATACGATGGAGGAATTATTACTTTGTTGGATCGCACTGGTTCCTTAATGACTGCACCATTCTTAGAGTAGAGCACACTAACCTTGCTGCTTTCATTTATGTTAGCATTATAACAAAATAAGTAACAATCTCTGTGAGAGACATTGAAGTTTTCTTTTATATAGTGTAATATAACTAAGTCTACTACCTTGGTTTGGCTGATTTGAATTTCATCTATTTCACAGCCTATGATATCTTGTCGATATTGTTTATGTACGGAGATAAAAACGATGGTGGCATTGAGGTACGAAGACCCAGGTCTCCTATCCAAGTACACTTGATGAGGAACAAGGTCAGTAGAAAGATGTACTTCTTCCAGTTCAGTCAAATTGGAAACTACTGGAAGTAAGTGTTCCTCTCTGCTATCAAAGTACAGGCACACACTCAGTAGCAGAGCAGGCGCTACAACCAGCAACAAGAGGGAGACCCGCGGTACTAGCCTGGGCATTATTGGCGGGCGAGCGGAGCGAACGAGACAGTATTAGGGGTGGATAATGCAAAATCAGGTATATGTTATATGTATATGTATGAGCAATAGCACGGGTAACCGCAGTAATGTGATTGCTAAGGAAGCTACTACAGTACTACTACTCGAGGGAAGCTGAGGTAAGTACGTAATTTCATATTTGTTAGCTAAATATGCAAAATTAACTCTGGCCTTTCTTTTATGTAGCTAAGTACAGGGCCGTAGGAGCCGGAACGGCCTAAACGGCCATGGCCGTTTAGGTTTTTGAAACTAAGGGGTGTGCCACTATAATCGATTGAGCCGCGCCCACTTTTTAATTGTGACCACGTTTTGGTTTATTCCAGAGCAGAGTGTCAGGCATGGCTAGTGGTGGAGGTGCTTGTGGTAGCGGTGCTTGTGGTAGCTTAACTAAACTTCCTGAGAAGCCCTTTCAGCCTACTGAAATAGCTTTCCCTCGAAGGCCTTTCGGGAAGAGCAGTGTGGTTTATCGTTCCTTCCAGAGTGCTTGGTTTAGGAAGTGGAAGTGGCTACACTATGATGTTGGTAGTGACAAGGCATATTGCTTTACTTGTTTGGGAGCCATTCAAGCAGGTAATTATAGGTCATTTCACGTTTTAGTAAATGTAAAATTGTAGCTAAATTATTTCTATTAATATTTTTTATGAATTGTGACGAAGGTTAATAAAATGTATATTAAATACATTATTATGATGAAATAGTATTTGATATTACGTATACGTAAACATAAACATGTGTAATTTATGCATAGGACATCACAACAAGATCAAGGGAAACATTTATGATTCAACCCTTGTATCTGGCTTTTGTAACTGGAAGGATGCCACTCGTTGGCTTAGTAAGCACGAATCCACTATTTCTCACAGAGCAGCATCTGATTTCTTGATTCAGATTCCAGCAAGCACTCAAGATGTTGGTGGTATGTTATCATCTACACACAAGAAACAACAAGAATCAAATAGGCAGTACCTGATTAAAATTGCACAAAATATTCGGTTTCTGTGTAGACAGGGCATTGCACTAAGGGGAAATGGTACTGAAGTGGATAGCAATTTTATGCAATTATTGCAAGTTCGTGCAATTGATGATCCTAAAATTTGTGCTATGCTTGAGAAAAAAGCTGGAAAGTATACCAGTCCTCAAATTCAGAATGAAATAATTAAAATTATGTCCCTTAATATTTTAAGAAAAATAGCTTGTAGTATTCAAGAAGCACGCTACTTTGCTCTTATGGCTGATGAAGTCACTGATTGTTCCAACAAAGAACAATTTGTGATATGCTTACGTTGGGTTAACAACAATTTTCAGCCCTTTGAAGAATTCATTGGTCTTTATGATGTGGAATCTATAACAGCAAATCATTTAGTTGCGTGTCTCAAAGATTGCTTGTTACGTATGAATATTAGCTTGTCTAACTGTAGAGCTCAATGCTATGATGGGGCAAGCAATATGTGTGGTTCTAGACGTGGTGTCAGCACACAAATAAGTGATGAAGAGCATCGTGCCATTTTTGTCCATTGCTTTGGACATGCATTGAATTTGGCTGCTGGGGATACAATTAAGCAAAATAAAATATTACGAAATTCTATGGATACAACTCATGAGATATCAAAGCTGCTGAAATTTTCACCAAGAAGAGAAGCATTATTTCAGAAATTAAAAGAAGATATTAGCCCAGAATATGCAGGATTTAGAACACTGTGTCCAACAAGATGGACTGTTCGAGCTTCTTCACTTGCTAGCGTAATCAATAACTATACAGTGTCTTGCAAACTCTATGGGATGAAGCGCTTGAAATATCTACTGATTCAGAAATTCGTGCTCGTTTAATTGGTGTAAGGCATTGTATGTCTACTTTTGAATATTTATTTGGGGTAATATTGGGACAGCTTATACTGCGGCATACAGACAATCTGAGCAAAACCCTTCAAAGTCCTAAATTGTGCTCCTCTGAAGGCCTGAAGATAGCTAGACTTACTAAAAAAAACTTTGGAAAGTCTCAGAAATGAAGAAAATTATAACATGTTCTGGTCAATGGTGATTTCTAGACAGCAGAAATTAACTGTGAATGACCCAGTTTTACCAAGGAAGCGTAGTGTCCCTCAAAAGTTATCTACTGGAGCTGCGTCACCATATTATCCTAGTGATCCAAAAGAGCACTATCGCAAGGAATACTTTGAATGCTTTGATTTAATCATTGCTTTTGTGGAAAGAAGATTTGATCAACCTGGAATGTGAACTCTAAAAAATTTAGAAGATCTTATTTTGAAAGCAGCTAGAAAAGAAAATTATAGTGAGGAATTGAAATATATTGTCGACTTTTATAAAGATGACATCACAGAAGAGTCCTTATCTACACAGCTCCAAACATTGCCAGCTTGCTTAGAAAAATCTACAGAGAAGCCTTCAATCCCGGACATAGTTGATTACTTGCGATCTCTTTCACCAGCACAGCAAGTACTTTTGTCAGAAGTTTCAACATTACTTAAAATTATTCTAGTTAGTCCAGCAACAAATGCTGCTAGTGAAAGGAGTGCATCAAGTTTGAGAAGAATAAAGACATATTTGCGTGCTACTATGTCAGAGAAGAGATTGAACAATCTCATGGTTCTCAATGTCCACAAGGACAAAACTGATGAACTTGATATTCAGTCATGTTTAAATGAGTTCGTTCAAGGTGTTGAACATCGATCAAATATGTTTGGGCAGTTCTAATTATTTCTATTATTCTCTGTAAAGCATACCATTAAAATACCATTTTATGTCATATTACACAGTTAGACAATAAAAAAGACTAATAAATCTTAATTATATTTCATTAATTAATGAGCTGACTCATTAAGTACATTTAATTAGAGGGCATGGCATGGCCGTTCAGGTTCAAAATTGCTTCCTACGGCCCTGTAAGAGCTTGTTGTCAACAGTGACTGGTATATTCAAATAGTCAGAATGGCTTAAATTTGGTACTACAGAAGTTACCACTGCTCAAGAGAATGAGGTAAAGAAGTAATTTTGTATTTGTGTGCTAAAATTGATTGTCTTTTGTTTTTGTAGCTGAGAGCTTGTTGTCAAGAATTCCTGGTAATTCAGATAGTCAAAGTAACTTCAATTTGATACTACAGAAGTTATCAATACTCAGGAAACTGAGGTAAGTTATTTCCATATTTGTTGGCTAAAGTTACAAATAATAACACTGGTTTATTTTTTTTATCCTAGCTGAGAACGTTTAAATAGTGTGACTTGTTTTTTGTTGCTTTATTTTTTTTTTCACTTCAGAGAGTTGCGGGGAGTGGTTACTATGGCAATGAATCCCCTTTACCGTATATGCATAATTTAAAGACTCCGACTTTTTTTTTAGTATCGTGAGTGTTAGAAGTTTGAATCAAACGTTCGCTCGCCATTTGTGCTCAAGCACATCACTAGTAATATTTGTGTTTGATAATACTTGCACGGCTCTTTTCCTGCAGCCAATTCCCAGCACTTAGACCAGCCCACAAATATTGAATTCACGTGAGCAAGGGGTGCTAATTAGCAAATATGAATACAATTCCACTCCCAACTCTTTCTTATAGAGGCACCACAGCAACTGACATATGGGCTGTTAATTGACCTGCTAAGTGGTGCAGAGCAACTTTGTATCGGAAGCCCAGAGCTATGTGTAAAGCGTGTCTTAGTGCACTGTTTTCACAGTCTCTACCCTTCTGCCAACAGCATAACAAGACTTTGCAGATTTGAGTCTGGAGTTAAAGGATTGCTGCACCTACCAAGCCATTGACGGAGTTGCTTGACTTGTACTGACTTGGAAGAATATAGGCAGTGATTATGGATTCCTCGACATCACCCACACCAAGCACAAAACCCAGGTAAGTTACAAAATTTAATGACTAAGTATAATATAGACAGAAATTTTATGTTTAATTTTATTTTTTGAGCAGGCTAATTTATGTTCAGGAGCCAAAGGGGACTGAAAATAAAGCCTGAGAGTGAAATATCTAGCCATATCCACACTGACTGAGTGTAATAAAGTGGTTTATTCCTTGCTAGAATATATTCACTGAAGTAGTTTGTTAGTAACTCACAAAATTGGGGTAAAACTCTCTAGGGGCTCCTGGCACCCCCAGCTGATATTTTAGCAGCATCTCTAACCTGGTTGGGTAGGCTCCACTAGAGAAAGGTAGCTATGAAAACCCAGAAAACCCTAAGCCAGGCCTGTTACTATACTACTAGGGCAATGAGCTTTGCTCAATACAGCCATGAGATAACACTATGTGATAACTTGAGTTATGTCACAGGTCACATACCTAAAGATAACATTTTGAAGATATCTAGCCTGGAATAAATATAAATATATATAATTATATTTATGAGTAATAGCACTGGTAACCATGCTATTCAGGATTAATGGCACTAGTAACATAATTGAAATAGCACGAGGCGAAACCTAGTGCTATTTCAAATTGCTTTACGAGTGCTATTGATCCCAAATAGCACAGGTTACTCGTGCTATCACTCGCTAATAGTAGGCCAGCTTGTTAAAAATCATTTGCAATTGTAACTACACTGTATCATTCACTCACTATCTCCGTATTTCAGGATTAGCTTGTTCTGGAACTATGTTTTGAACGTGCGGCTCCTCCTAATCTGTTGAAAAACATTCCGTCTAATAAGGGTAGAGCTTATGTGGTAAAGAATGACATTGTCTCCAACTAGAAACTACTCGAACTGTACGTTTCCAAGGTTAACGCTGCACGCATGCGCACTTACCCATACTATTTCACTTAGCTATTGTGGTATTTCACTTATTTCCACTTAGTTTCCACTTAGTTACCGAGGTATTTCAATTAGTGTGATTTCAATTGAACGGTGATTTTTCCCATTCATTTTTTAATGGGCAACTTATGCGCCATAAGGCTTGATTAATTGTTAATTATCAGAATGAGGCTTGATTAAATGTTTGTGTCATAATATTACAGATCCAGGTCCTCCTACTGACATTGTAGTGACTCAGATTGGTTGTAGAAGAGTTCAGGCCACCTGGCACAGGGTCAACAGCCTTAGTTTTCAATGATTTACAAAATTGTACTTTTGGAGTTTACATGTGATTTACATATAGTGTACAGAATTATTGTAGTCTATTTGGTATACTTAGTCACTTGAAATATTTTTCATGTAAACTTTGATATACATTTTGTTTAACATATTTCAAGTTTACTTCAAGTATACAGGTGGATTCTAAAAATATTACACTACCATTTGAAAGACCCTTTCGTGATTATGATATAGGCTAGGTCACATGTCCCTTTTTTTTTTTCTTTTCTTTTTTTTGGCTCCCACAGAGTCTCAGCAGCTAAAAAATATTGGGCCTCCAGGCCCAGGTCTCAGAACCAGTCCTGGCTTACCCACCCCGAGTCTCAGGGCCAACCCCGGCTAACCCTTAACGGGTCTTGGAGCCGATCAAGGATATCCCTTACCAGGTCTCGGAGCCAATCCTGGCTCATTCCTATCCCGTCTCGGAGCCAGCCCTGGCATACCCGGAGCAAACCACGGCTCATTATCACCGGGTCCCGGAGCCAACCATGGCTACCCTTTCCAGGTCTCGGTGCCATTACTGGTTTACCCAAAGTGAGTCTCGGAGCCAGCCCTGGCTTACCCACCCCGGGTCTCAGCGCCAACCACAGCAACCTTATTGGCTTTCAAAGCTAACCCTTGCCGGGTCTTGGAGCCACCACGGCTAGCCCTTACCAGGTCTCGGAGCCAATACTGGCTTACCCATACCGGGTCTCGGAGCCGACCTTGGCATACCCACGTCGGGTCTCGGAGCCAGTCCCGGCTCACTTTTACCGAGTCTCAGAGTCAACACTGGCTTACCCATACTGGGTCTCGGCGCTGACCTTGGCATACCCATGTCGGGTCTCGGAGCCAGTCCTGGCTTACCCATACTGGGTCTCGGCGCTGACCTTGGCATACCCATGTCGGGTCTCGGAGCCAGTCCCGGCTCACTTTTACCGAGTCTCAGAGTCAACACTGGCTTACCCATACTGGGTCTCGGCGCTGACCTTGGCATACCCATGTCGGGTCTCCCATACTGGGTCTCGGCGCTGACCTTGGCATACCCATGTCGGGTCTCGGAGCCAGTCCTGGTTTACCCTTACCGGGTCTCGGAGCCCAACACTGGCTTACCCGAACTGGGTCTCGATGCTGAGGTGGTATAAATCGCTGCTTGAAATCGACCATCCTGTTTTTGGAAAGCCATTGTGGACAAAACTATACACCAATTACCATTTAATCTATCATTAAAACCTCTATCAAATTTCATACAGCCATTCTTCATGTCAATGTTTCAACCAATACTAAGACTTTATCCCTATTTCATCAAACTTTATATCAAATACCAAACATAACACCAGACATCATATCAAATACCGGACACATCATCAAACTTTATATCAAATACCAAACACATCACCAAACTTCATATCAAATACCAAACACAACACCAAAATTCATATCATATACCAACACACACCAAGCTTTATAAATACCAAACACATCCCCAAACTTCATATCATATACCAACACACACCAAACTTTAGCTATAGCAAATACCAAACACATCCCCAAACTTCATATCATATACCAACACACACCAAGCTTTATAAATACCAAACACATCCCCAAACTTCATATCATACCAACACACACCAAACTTTAGCTATAGCAAATACCAAACACATCCCCAAACTTCATATCATATACCAACACACACCAAGCTTTATAAATACCAAACACATCCCCAAACTTCATATCATATACCAACACACACCAAACTTTAGCTATAGCAAATACCAAACACATCCCCAAAATTCATATCATATACCAACACACACCAAGCTTTATAAATACCAAACACATCCCCAAACTTCATATCATATACCAACACACACCAAACTTTAGCTATAGCAAATACCAAACACATCCCCAAAATTCATATCATATACCAACACACACCAAGCTTTATAAATACCAAACACATCCCCAAACTTCATATCATATACCAACACACACCAAACTTTAGCTATAGCATATACCAAACACATCAACTAACTTCATATCAATTACCAAATACATCACCAAACTTTATGTCAATTACCAAAAACATCACCAAACTTCATATCAAATATAAAACACAACACCAAATACCAAAAACAAACTTCATATAAAAAAGCTGTCTAATATTATATATATTATAATGAAACTCACCTTGGGTAAAGCACCATTATATATATTATAATGAAACTCACCTTGGGTAAAGCACTATGTGGACGTGTCAGAATATAAGCGTTGTGAACAAAAACCCTTTACCAGTTGTAGTTGGTTGGGGATGTTGTAGGGAGACAAAATAAATTTGATGTAACCAAAATGCCAATGTTTATGTCTAGGTGATCAACAGTAGGTAAAGTACTTATGAATAGGCTAGCAAACTATTTGAACTACACTTCACTAGTAACTGTCAATAGGTTTAGCTAGAAACTCTACTTGTTGCATTATAAATTAGCTATGAAGTGAATCTCATGGCATTAGTTTTCTAAACATAAACAGTCGCTTATTCATATACACAAGTATACTCCAGAATCATGAGGACGCAAATTGTATTGAAGTATTTTAGCTACTGGACATGACCATCCTGTAAATATGTAGCTATGAAGAGTTGTTGGCATTTCTTTCAGAAATGCTTAGCTATAGCTAGGAGGCTAACTAGCTATCTGAACGAGTTAAGAACTTTACTAGATGTATGGCATGCAACTGTTTAAGCTATGAGCTAGCTAATTGTGAGTAGATGCTTAGTTCAGATATACAAGGTATTAAATGGTGGAAAGGCAATATGTATGTAGCTATATAGCTAGAAAGCAAATAACTAGCTAGCTATGTGACTCCTATATGACTCTTTTTAAGCAAGCAACAAATTCAGCAAGCATGCCAGCAAGCAAAATGTATTAGTATTTAATTTGAGTAGCTAGTATAAAAAAACGGAATCTTAGTGATGGGAAGCACAGGCTCTTGACCCTTTTTGTTCAATTGATGGGAAGCACAGGCTCTTGACTCCTTTTGTTCAATTGATGGGAAGCACAGGCTCTTGACTCCTTTTGTTCAATTGTTTCGTCTCATTGTTAGCTAATATAATTAATAATAATAATAATAATAATAATAATAATAACAACAACAATAATATTAATAATTACTACTATTGCTATTATTATTATTATTATATTATTATTAGCAAGACACATTAATGTCATGTGTGACAATACTGAGCATGTGCCAAGTAAGCTATAATAAAGAAGTGTGTACCAACTAACATCTAGTATACTTGTCTCTGTATCGCACGGGTAGTGGATTCTTCTGTACGAGTTTTTACGCTGGAGGTGGTGTTCGAACCCTGTACGCAGGCAGGTTTGATGTCTCGTCTATACGCTGAATGTGACAATCTTGTGGATGCAATACAAATTGCTTTGGAACAGATCAATAATAGTATTCTCTGGGACACCGGTGACTTTGATGGTGCTATCATTCAACTGGAAACTGTAAGCCAGAGCCTCGCTTGGGTTCAACCACTCTTTGAAGATTCAGTTAACTTTATGAGTCTGACGTCAACAGTAACAGTTATTTAATGGACAGCCACGATCGATGTTATCGTAACAACACTACTGGTAGACCTCCTCTGAATATTTCCAAAGTACAGCTGTCTGCCTTGTTAGAGCTAGAGTTCACTCAAGTGGAAATAGCTAAAATATTTGGCTGTTCTTCTAAAACTATTCATAGAAGAGTACTCCAGTTCGGATTAGATCAATTTACTAGCTATAGCGCCATTTCTGATGAGAAATTAGATGAAGTGGTGTTAAATGTTGTGTCCAACTTCCCTACTTCTGGCCAGAAACAATTAGCTGGACATCTCAGTTCTTTGGGCTACCGTATTCAGAGGTATAGAATCAGAGATAGTTTATATCGGGTTGATCCTTGGGGAGTACAGATTAGAAGTCGTCAACAGCTTCATCGTAGAAAATACAAAGTGGCTGGCCCCAATAGCTTGTGGCACATTGATGGCAACCATAAACTTATACGACGGCGAATTGTTGTCCATGGGGGTATAGATGGCTTTTCAAGGATACCGGTATATTTAGTAGCTTCTTCCAACAATAGATCTTGTACAGTTCTTGGTCATTTTTTAGTTGCTGTGGAAAAGTACGGTTTGCCTTCCAGAGTCAAAGGTGATAGAGGAGGTGAAAATGTGGCTGTTTCAGAGTATATGCTAAGGCATCCACGAAGAGGAACAGGTAGAGGTAGCTTTATTGCTGGGCGCAGTGTGCACAATCAAAGGTTAGAGCGTTTGTGGCGAGATGTGTTTTCTTCTTGCCTTGCTCCTCTGTATAACCTGTTTTATGATCTGGAAGATGAAGGACTCCTAGACCCATCTGATGAAATACATTTGTTTTGCCTCCACTTTGTTGTTTTGCCGAGAATTAACCAACTTTTGGAATCATTCAGAGCTGCTTATTGTCGTCATAAATTGAGAACAGAACAGTCGGTCTCCCATGCAACTCTGGATCAGTGGGATCATGACCACATCTGATGTGACTGCTCTGGGTGGAGTGTATGGATTAGATGAGCTAAGTGAAGTATGTTAATCAAGTTGTGTTTTTGTGTTTTTATTTAATGTAGGAAGACATATACGAGTATGGAATCCACTTGTCTGGACCTACCAGTTGCAGATGACAGTGATAGAGTTGTTGTGCCACAAGTCCCAGGCATTCTGAATGACCCTCTAACGTCTCTTTTGCACTCTTTGGTAGATCCTCTCAAACATTGTGAAGATACCGGAAAAGGGTTCTACATGACTACCAGACAGATTGTGAGAGACTTGATGATTGTGTAAATAAACTTAAGTTTTGTAATCCCCCTCCTCACCCCTCACTTTCCAGTTGGAGTCAATTATTTCACTGTTATGATTCATTGAACTAGTTCCCAGTCAAATATTTTTTTAAGATTAATCTCGAACCATGGGTAAAGATAGGAACTACTAATGACTTACAGTCACCCACTCTTAAATTTCAACCCCTACCTTTTCAGAGACCACAACCTTTTACATTGCAGTCCCCTATTACCATTATACTGTTAATTGTGATCAGAAAGATAATGAAAGTCGATAGTTTACAATTCAACGAGTCAAACTTGTCCATAGCCATCGTGGCTCATTAGTGACAATGTCATGTGGGTACAAAAGGTCACATAATCACTATGATTGATGGGAAGCTTCAGAGTAGGACTACACAGGGCCGTAGTCGGCTAAACTGAACAGGTAAGGCCAGGAAGTGGGTGTGACTTACTAGTTAACAGGAAGTGGGTGTAGTCTATCCCAACGAGATATGTGGTTATAATTATAATATTATGAATCAGAAAAAAATGAATGAATGAATTATATTAGGTGAATGTTCCAGTTATTATAGCCTCTAACAAGCTAAAAATGCAACATTAAAGTAAAAGTCTTCAATTAACATTATTGTTTGAACTTACAAAAGCAGAGTCATCTCCTGGAGTAAGATTAATTAGCTTTTGCTTCAAGGCAGTAAGGCAAAGATGACAATGAACACAATCTTCTGCCTCATTGTAGTGAATCCACCTCCAAGAACCAAACCCGGTAGCTTGGAACGCTCGCTTTACCACAGTTTTTTTTTTCCATACTTGGTTTCTCTGGAAGTCCACTCAGAAGGCTACGACTTGAATCATGCACTACAAGTGCTAATTTTTTAGCAACCGGGAGATTGTGAACCACGCGCGACCAGTTACAATAAACGACCTCTACTAATTTAATAATATAGTATTTTTATGTAACGATCTTTACCTTTGAAAAAAAAAGGTGCGACCAAAGTCGTACTGGTCGTACTATCGACTACGGCCCTGCTACAAGTATTGGCCATTGCCAGGTCACCCTCAATGAACTCAAGCCTGGGCTTCTCAGCAAATCCCAACGGTGGTTCTCTCTCTGCACCAGAGAATAAATCATTACTTGTTGTAGAATAACTTTGTTGCCATCCTCTGTCCTCACTTGACCTCCTACAGCCACATTGATACCATCAAATTAAAAATAATGATAACAATAATAGCTAAACACAACAGATAGGGGAATGGGGTATTATCATACTTCCTGTTCATTACAAGTCTAAAATATTCGGGTTTTCTGTGTTAAATATATCGAGACTATCCTGATCACTTTCATCAGCTGTGGAATACTGTAATTAGCTAGGAATGCCACCCACACTACACACCTTCACACTCCTCGATGTAATCACTGTCACTGAAAGAGATGTTGAAAAGTTCTGAAGTAATCTAAAATATATAATTTTTTTTTAAAAATCAAGTTTACTATCTAATCCCACTTCAATCCCACCCACTGTAATTCCCCTGACCTTGGGTTAAGTCTACTGGAGTTAGAGTGAATCGCTCTGCCGTCTTGTGTGTGTACTCCAATACAATGCAAGTACTCAGTCCTTCACAAAACTGGTCTAGTTCTGGCTTCACCTTCAGCAAGACTTGTGCCTTCAATGTGTCAATGATACCGGTTTTATCACTAGCCATTACGAGTGTGAACAAAGGCTTTCTATATCCTTCAAGAAGAGCCGATTCATGATCTGGATTCTTGAACAATTCTCTCGGTGTCTCCTTGGTCTCAACTGATTCCAGCTAAAGTTGTGGTAAATACATCATGTTGTGAAATTTTGAGGTGGCCAAGTTTTTCAGCAACACCATACATGTATAAATAGACATGGCCAAAACATCACACAGCTTGACCAAAATACAAAAACAAAAACAAAAACCAACTAACACAACCTCAGTGTAACCACAGGCTCCTCCTCTGCTTCTTCAAGGAGCAAGCATTTCACAGGTAACCACCTGTCTTACCCAATTATGTGGTTACTCAGCTATGTACCTTTTTTACAGCAGGGAGAGATGAGTTGGGACTGGTGGAAGTCATTACTGTTTTATTGTTGGTGTCCTGTGTACCCCAAAAATAATACACTCAACACTAAAACAGAGTGTGAAAAGAATGTGGGAGGAGGAGGATTGGGGAGGTTGTGGGGGGGGGGGGGGGGGGGGGGGGGGGGGGGGGGGGGGGGGGTGAAAGAGAAGGGAAGAGAAAGGGAACTTAAGCAACAATTCAGGGATAATTCAAGAATGCACACAACAACTCAAAATGGAATGTGACACAGACATAGTTGGGTGGGAACAGGACCCATATACCTGTAATATAGCACCTAGAGGTCACCAAAGGTCAAGTTAGAGGCTCCCCCCAATATATAATAATGATAATTATTTGATTATTATGCAATCATCTACACAGGTGTACCAAATTTCATTAAAAGTGAATGATTTGATTTATTGAGAAAATAACTAGAAACACTCCATCTTTTTTATTGGATGTGATTTTAACTAAGGGGGGAGGGGAGGGAGGACTCAAGTGTTGCAGGAAAATCTAATGTTGCCACTGATTCTCCCTCCCCCCTTTCAAGGCCACACTGGGGGAGAATCGTTCAAGGGCTCATACCAGCTCATAACTTCCAATGTGCAGTTTAGGAAGCACACACACACACATACCACAAATACAGATGCACACACACACACACACCATAAATGATGCACACACACACAAATACAGATGCATATACACACATAAATACAGACATACCTATAATGCTCCCAAGTTCCAACACCATACTGTTTTACCACCTCGTGTGTGAACAGCTGCCAGAACTCCCTGCTAGTTCCACCATTGTCTATAGCTTCTTCTTCCACAAACTGGACCTGAATAAAAGAAATACTAATATTTAATTAATCCAGAATGGCTGACATTTCCTCTAATTCATGCTCTGAATTAGACTGCACCAGTTTTTCATTGTTTTTTTTTTAATCTTCAATGCACCCTCAAAATTGTGGCACACCCATGAGCTTGACACCACGCTTAATTGACAATAAGTGATTGCAAACATTTGTCAAAGATGTGGTATAAACTATACACGATCACTAACACTAGCACCAATCAAGCTATTCGAAACACTAAATGTTGATGAATTGGCTTGTGTGATACACAGATAGGGATTACACACATACACAAAAAACAAAAACAAAAACAAAAAAAAACAACCTTAGTTAGATCAAATCTTTCTTTCCTCACTTCACGCAAGGCATCCTCCAACAATTTCTCTCTTCGAACCATCATCCTTGGAATTTTAAGTCATTTTTTATCTTGTGCTGATGTCCTGGGGTTCACATTAGTCATTTTGTATGTGTTGCATCATAAGAGAGATTACTGTGCAACTCTGTTTACCATTTCACCGACATTTGTTTTACTTGTTGTTCTCAAGTCAGTGGTGTGTGCAAACTGTTAATTAAAGAGTGTAGCAATAAATGGAATGATCTTATTACGTTTTGTTAGTTTGTATATTTGTGTTTTGATTTGTTTTGTTTTGAAGATTATTTGATATTATTATGTTTTAATGTTGTGTGGCATGTGCAGTGTATAAGTGTCCACGTACTTTGTCTTGTGATATTCAGGATTGTATTAGTTGAAATAGGAGGATGGCATTAATTTCTTTTCTTTTTCTTTAAAAAAAAAAGCGTTGTTGCTTTCAGGGAGCAAACCTCTTTTAGTGAGCTCTTAACCTTTCTTCAAAGATTAAACAGTATCAAAGTGCTCTCTAGTGGTGACGATTGGTATACCATCCCGCGAACATCAATATTACGGGTAAGGATCGATAAACTAACAGTTTTAGTTTAAACTGGTCGCCATTCCAAAGTACGCTCCATTCAAAATGCTCTAATGTACCAGAGCTCTAGTAGATATAGCATTACGTTGTATTCTCTTATTGACTATTGGACTTTCGATATTCAAGTAAGAGCAAGAAAGGCGTATAGCTATGACGAACAGCGCATTAACGAAGTTAAATTACTACCACTGTTAAAAAAAATAAATGAGCTCGGCTAACTTTGGAAAACTGTGAACGTCTCTCCCGTCCGTAGCTCTTTGCCATTTTTTTCTTTTCCTAGCATGATTTCAAAGTCTTTTGTCCTGAATTTCTTGCGCCAGCACTAATGTTTGGGTGGACACGCATTGACCTCTTTGAACTTTGCCATATATATATCCCAAAGTCTCAATTGAGACTCATTAGTGAGAGTCTCGTTTTGCTCGCCCAATAATTAATAAAAATTAAATAAATAAGAAAAAATTAATAAATAATAATAAGAGTAAGTAAACAAACAAAATTAATAATCCGTAAATGATAAATGCATAAATCAACGAATAAGTCAATCAATAAAGAAATTAATAATAAAACACACATCAAACAAATCAATGCATAACTTTAAAATAAAAATTTAAAAAAAATCTATATAAATCAATTAGTCAATAATTGGTAAGAACACTATCACAGCTCAACTATTTCGGAAAACATAGTTGTTGGAGTCTTCAATAAAGAACTAGAGCATTAAAAGTATAAACCCTCAGCGCCAAATTAGAAAATTTGCTAACTATGTCACTACCGTTGAATAAAAAATTCTTAAGCTCCAGTAGTATAACAAAATATGGTTTGCTCTTTTCATGTGCAATTATGGCTCAGTGTGGACAATATGGCTTTTCAGCAACCAATGAAGTCCATGTCCGGTTACCATAGCAATAATTGGACTTTCCAACATGCAAATTACACTAACGCAATACATCAAGGTGAGCGAACATCTGCACAAGAACTGGAGAAGTATAAAAAAAGAAAGGAAGTTTGCGCTACACAGCTTATAATACTTCTCCTGGTGGCATGTACAAATTGCCTATAGGAGTGATCAGGGCAAAGTAGCTGTTAGAGCTTTATTAACCCACAGTGCACATGTATGGCAGAATATATTAGTCTCTTTGTCATTCACTCATTCATTCCTGTCACTGGTCTAAAGCGAATCTCGAAGATGGCAGACTTTTATGCTCTAGAGAAGAGGAACTCCAACTAGATGATGATTTAGTACAAGGACAGTACAACACCAAGTCAGTGGAATAGACCTCGAAATGGAATGAGGCTAACTTCATTGTTATTGCAGATGAAGTCCTTACTAATTAAGTTTGTTTGTGTGTAATAATGAAATGCTCGAAATTTAAGAATATTTGACAGCCATGTAAGCAGTATATACCATGCTAACAAGCAAACTCATCTGCACCTGGTTGGCCCGAACCTATCTTAGTGGTGGCTAAATTTTAAGCACACAAGTCTACTCCAAATGGGAAAGTCCCTTTCTCTAAAGTGGTTTAACAGAGGAACTGACACACATATGTAAGTGAGGTATCATCTTGCATCATATCATGTACATATGAGACTCAGGCTGCACAACCCTCAGCTCATTCCCTTATCAGAAGCATTAACTTATTTTTTACCAGGTAAATATAACCAGCACACCAAAAGGAAAAACTCAAAAGTGATCAGTACTGTCAATTGGAAACTCTCTTGCACAATCAGACTCCCTCCCTTTCTCACACGTTCTAGCCACCACTATCAGCTGGCCAGGTCGTAGCTGCAATCTGCTAACCCATCCCATATAGTCAATTTGCATCTCAAGCAAATATACCCCTTCTCCCTTTTCTTAGGCATTCTGCCTGGCCGCACTAAATGACCCTCACCAAACTACAGCTACTTACTGCCGTTATAATTCAGCAAAGCGAGCGAAGCGAGCGGAGCTGACTCTCTAATGAGTCCGCAATATATATATATATTTAGGTCTAGGAATTGTTTTTGTTCTTGCGTGGGCGTACGTGTGCACATTTTCTCCTACGCGCTTGCGCGGGCCGGGGCCGGGTAACCTTCTTAGCAACATTTTGTTTTGTTTACCCGCCGTACGAAGTAGCGATGCCCAGTGAAACAAATTCTGCGAAAGAGAGACAAAACGTTAGAAACGCTCTGTCAAGAGCTTTGAGGGCGTTAGAAACTCCAGAAGAAAAATTAGTAAGGAGAGAGATAAGAAATGAAAAAGACAGGGCAAGGAGGAGGAGAGCTAAAACGAAACAGAAACAGGTAGCAAAGTAAAGAATCTTTCTTTTTGAAAAGCCATTAAGTGTTCCTAATTTATTTATTAGACTATTCCTGAGGATTACGGTACCAGCCTTTCATCATAGAAAAAAGCTACCACTATTGTTTTCTCACTTTGACAGTATTTTGTAGCCACACCAAGCATGCATGGAATAGCTGCATGATGCGCTCTAATAGCACAAAATAGCGAAGCGAGCGATGCTCACTCCGAGCTGTCCTTCAGACTCTCCACAATGGCAGTTCTAAACATCTGATCTTCAACATCTGATGGTGACTTTGGGGAATGGGCAGACTTCACATCAGCAAGCTGTCAATAACAATAATAACAAATAATAAATTCCGTAAAAAAACACACAAATAAATACCGTTAAAACGCATGTACTAGTCTTAAAATTAATCAGAGATTAGTACATGGGCAGGTAGCACAGTTAATTCTTTATTGGTGCGGCTTTTAGCATGTCATTCACAACGAACAACACCAGTTAAAAAATGTTACTATAGCAACCTTTCTTCTGTCGGTTAGATAATCCCTCACTTATCCTGTTCATCCACTTACCTCAGCATCTGAATCGCTGGTGGCACTTGAGTAGTCCTAATGCCAACAGACACGGCAATATATGTCATTATGAAGCCACATGAGGCATGTATTGGTGAAATTTCCCTAAGACTGCTAAAAAAATCACAACAAAGTTAACTTGCAATTTTAAGTCACGAGTTTAATTGCAAGATATAAAACAATATAGAAATATATTTAAGTTCAGAAGCAACTCAATTCATCCAACTAGGAGCAATATTTTTTAAAATTAAAATGTCTCCCAGTGAAAGTAGTAGCTATATACAACACTGCTACAACACACTTACAATCATTATAGGGCTCCTACTCCTGCTCCTGCTCCTGCCTCCTGAAGGGCCACCCTGACACTCCAGCATGTGTGCACGCATGAATGACATCTTCACTTTCTTCCCACAATCCAGGCAGAACTCCTCTACCTACAATATCAAAATAATGCAATGAACACAAACCATCATTATCTGACAAAATGAAATTGCCCTACCAATTCTATATCCTCCTCTGAGGACACAACATCAAGATTCAGATCTCATTGAATCGGCCTCACATAAACCTTGCCGTTTCCAACTTGCCGTTTCAACAACTTTGGGCAGTTTGTGATCCTGTGCCCTATTAGTACGAGATCCCTGGATTGTGGCTTGCATCTCAGCAGCTCAAATCCACCCCCACCCTTTAGCTTTGGGAATCTGGGTGGCAGTTCATGTTGGGCACAATTATTGACTTTTCACCAAGCCCTGCCTGCTCCAATACCAGTCTCCCTAGCTTGCTGGTGGGAACTCTGTCTGCATTAGTGCTGCTTAGACACACAAACTTGTGTGTCCAACTCTGAGAGACAGATGAACTTCTCTTCCTGTTAAACAGGCTGCTCTGCTCCTCTTTAACATCACAATACTTGTCATCACGACGAAACCTACTCAATATAGACTGAGCATTATTGTACATCTCCTCAAACCCTGCAGAGGATTAAAATGGTTGACACACATAATATTAATAATATGTATTGTTATGGTGGGACAAGATAGGATAGATAGGAAGCTAAAAAAATTGCTCGGCAGATATTAAAAACACAAGGCTGCACTATAGCTCCACTCCTATTTATATACATAACAATAAGTGACACATTACTAACCCTAAATAATATATTTTATTCACTTGATACAGGAGAATATCATGAGTCCGTTGGCCTAGTATTTACACGAGTGCCGCATAGGCATGAGCATAAAATATATGGCCAATCATACGAGTGACATTCGGCAGCATCCAATGAATAATACAGTTGTTATGAACTGCTCATGTGTGACTACAATAGTTGTAAGTTCCTGTTCTGTATAACCTGGTGGACATAATAACCCACTGTGATAACTCTGAACAGGTGATATGGGGAAATATTGCCTTTAGCCACATCCTGTTTTAATATAATGCATTTCCTATGTAGCAACAGGTAGGCTCTGTTTAGTACATAATTATAATACATATATAATTATTATTCATTTGATACAGGAGAATATCACGAGTCTGTTGGTTTAGTATTTACGCGAGTGCCGCAGGCACGAGCGTAAATACCACCAATCAGACGAGTGATATTCTCGGGTATCCAATGGATAATAAATTTATTAGGTACTGCTCATGCGCGAATACCTTGGTAACAAGAAATTTACCTAGGGGGACATAATAACCCAACGTAATAACTATGAACACAGGTGATATGGAAAAATATTGCCCTAAGCCACATCCTGTTTACTTTAATGCATTTTCTATGTGGCAACAGTTATCAGGCTCTGTTCAGTACCTAATAAAAATTTATATTTGAGGACCTCACTCACTTGCCAACAAAAGCATAATAACAGCACTGCATATTCCTCACATACAGCGAACACACACTTGTGCACAAAAAACAAAAACAAAAAACAACAACATGTGCAGAGTGGTATACCTTGAGGGGGGAGGGAGGCTTAGTTTAACAGAAAATGAATAACCATTTCAAATGTTTAATACAAATAATTTTGTCCACCTAAGGTGACTTTCACCACTCCCTGAGCAACAGATTCCGCAAAGTTCACCATTTTCTAATCAGTTCGCCATCCCTAAACAAAGAAAACTTAAGTTACCCCAGAGTTCACTCCCACCAAAATAAAAGTTCTCCCACCAAAATAAAAGTTCTCCCACCAAAATAAAAGTTCTCCCACCAAAACAAAAGTTCTCCCACCAAACAAAAGTTGTCCCCAACTAAAACAAATACCCTCCCCTACCAAAATAGAAGTTCTCTCCTACCAAAACAATGTTCTCTCTCATCAAAACAAGTTCTCTCCCACTCAAACTAAAGTTCTCTCCCACTCAAACTAAAGTTCTCTCCCACTCAAACTAAAGTTCTCTCCCACTCAAACTAAAGTTCTCTCCCACTCAAACTAAAGTTCTCTCCCACTCAAACTAAAGTTCTCTCCGGCCACTCAAACTAAAGTTCTCTCCCACTCAGAGTTCTCTCCCACTCAAACTAGAGTTCTCTCCCACTAAAACTAGAGTTCTCTCCCACTCAAACTAAAGTTCTCTCCCACTAAAACTAAAGTTCTTCACTAAAACAAAAGTTCTCTCCCACTAAAACTAAAGTTCTCCCTCACTAAAACAAAAGTTCTCTCCCACTAAAACTAAAGTTCTCCCTCACTAAAACAAAAGTTCTCTCCCACTAAAACAAAAGTTCTCTCCCACTAAAACAAAAATTCTCCCCCACTAAAATAAAAGTTCTTTCCCACTAAAATAAAAGTTCTTTCCAACCAAAACAAAAGTTCTCTCACATTACAACAAAATATGCTCTGAGTAAAAATAATTTAAGGGGGAAGGGGGGTGGGGGAGTTCCAGAGCTCCCTAAGAGTCTGTATGAAACTTTGGCTATACCGTTTGAGAGCAAGGGAGGGGGGGGGGGGGGGGGGGGGGTTCAGAATATATACTATTGCTGCAAGTGTAAGCACAACCTTAGAAACAGATTTAAAGCTCGTACTTATTGTTGTTTTATCTTTTAAGACTATGTTAATTCAAGCATACCTCTGCCAATAGGACTGGAACGCACAGCTCTGGGAGTAGTCAGGCTAGTAGTTCTCCTGTGTGTAGTTCTGGGAGCGAGTCGGAAACTGCTGCTTAAGCGTTCTTCACACTGATCTCCCCAACTATTCCTGGAACTAGTCCTGGCGGACCTCGACCCCTCGCGTTCTCCTCCATGAATAATTTCAAAACTACTTTCTCGACTAACTGTATCACTCTGGTTCTCCGATGTACTACCAATTCCACTCCCCACGCACCTGTCTCCACCCTCAACACCTTCTTCGCCACTGATCTCAAGTTAAGTCCTTCCCTACGGTCTATACGTCCATCTTCCCTGGCAGAAGACACTATCTCCAGAGCGCGCTGGAGGACAATCCTCTCCGACTCTGAAATCTTCAGCCCGGACATCCCCGACCTAGCGCAGTATCCCGCGACAAGCTGTTAAGGGAGAAACTGGACTCACGGCTACCAGTTCCTTGCAATTTATAATAGCCATATGGCCTGGTTGAGTACTACACACACTCGTAAATATGATGCAGTAGCAAGAAACCCAGTAGCAAGAAACCCAGTACCAAGAAACCCTGTACCCACCTCGTTCAAACATCCACACTTTGGTGCACTGCAACTAACACAAACACACACACACACACACTCTTGTATTAAAAATGCACTCTGTGGTGAATCTTTTTGGTCCAAAACGACAGCTGTATTATTATGCTGTAGCAACTATTAGCGCTTTTGGTTTTAGCTAGTTTAATTTGTATTTACTTTTTAATATTAGATTGCTCACTTTAAAGCTCAGGTTTGGCTATTTAAATCTAAAGATTAGAGTTGAATTGTCCATCAGAGTAGAAACAAGAGAGGCAAAACAAGCTTTCTTTGACAGTGCAGCTGGGATTGATAGCATGCTCTTAACTCTTTTTGTGTGTTTGTTTTATTTGATCGTTACTATTAGTAGTAGTAGTAGTAGTAGTAGTAGTAGTAGTAGTAGTAGTAGTAGTAGTAGTAGTAGTAGTAGTAGAGTCGTCGTCGTCGTCGTCGTCGTCATAGTAGTAGTAGTAGTGTTGCTATTATTAGCCATTAATTACTTATTATTGCTGACTAGTTACTGATTGTCTATACGGCAATGTTGTTGTTGTTTTTATTATTCTAATAATGTAGATTTTGTATATTTTACTCGCAGCTAGAAGATTAGATAAAATAATTAGATTTGTCCACTAGAAGTATGGAAGATAACTGATACAATGAAAAATACTAATGTTACATTAGTTCTGTGCTATTCTCACCATAGGGGAATCCAAATAAAGCAAAAAACAAAACTAGCTGACTACAAATCCTCATCATTTTAAATTGTCATGTGATGCCTTCATACGTGCTGCATGGAATTAGCCATTTGTAACCAAGTTGATTAGTAGGGATGCCACCCATCCAGCAAGGTGATCAGCCACTTGTACTTTATTATTCTAGAATTATTCTACTGTGTTACTTCACACAATAATCTAGCTGGGTCTAGTTTGGATATCACTTTTGTTTTGGTATAATTATCTTTAGTTAACTCTTGTTCTTCCTTTCCTGAACACATAGCAATCGTGGAAGTGAAACTTGGACAATCAAATTATAATGCTGCAGCTGTTGTGTGAATGCAAATGATTCCCACATTAATCAAAAGTGTGTAAAATGTTACCATTGGCTATCTTAAACATCTTTAGCTGCAGCGGAACATGTTTTTACCATTAGCTATAGCTATAAGTTTTACTTGAAACACAAACTTTTACACTGGAAGATAGCTATAGCTCTATAATATCTTCTGTAATAATTTAATACAATGATAGTTACTGGTGAGAACTGAATATGGCACCACCTCAACTTGTTCAATCATGCAGCAGCTAGCTATATTTTCACTTGTTTGAATTTTATAATCTTATGGAATAGCTAATATTTTGAGTTTTTGAATAAAGAAGAGGATTTTTAATAGAATGATTCTAAACATTTTGAGCATAATCAGGCAGGCCCTAATCCTAATTCATGGTTATTGTACAGATGACAAGAAACTTGTCCAGCTTCAAGACTGTGCAGCCACACTAAATTCTTTCCTTGAACTGCAACCATAGCTACTTCCAACAAAATTAGCTAAATGTGAAATGATTTACCACTGCTTTCCCCAGGCTTGGGGTTAGAAAAGAGGTTCATGTATTATAAGTTTTACTGGATGGTTAACTACATATAAATATTAGCTAGTAGAGCTTGTTAATTCTACAGTTCAAAGAAAACATTTTCATAGCTAATTAATAGTTAATTGTTAATATTTTGTTCAACTGGTCATGAATAGCTAGACAACTAGCTATTTCAATAGCTGATTTGATGAGCAAGCTAAATCTGTAATGATGTTAGTTCAGAGTACTTAGATGATGCTGGAAAAAACCATGAAGTTACCAGTGTACTAGAAGTGCAAGTAGCTAGCTACTGTCAAGCTGCTTTCAACAAAATCAACAAAGATCACTAGAGGGAAATTCATTGATAAGATTTGTAGCTAGCTAGTTTGTCAATAATAACTACCAGCTAATTGCATTATTTTGCCTAGCTAGCTAGCTACCTTATGTGCAGTTCAAGTTAGTAATAATTATATGAAGAATTATAGTTGTAATATTAAAAAAGTAAGTCAGGTGTCTTAAAGCTTAATGCAGATGCACTGGAACGTGAGATAACTACGACTAGAGCTGACTAAACTGAATGATTCCAAATCATGACTATTAGAGCCTTGTTTTAGCTAGCCAACATTAATTTCAATGCTGACTCTTTTGCTTCGTCTCATAAACTTTCAGAATAACATGCGATATGCTCTGCAAAGGAGGTTCTCATGTGTGTGTGTGTGTGAGTGTGTGTGTGTGTGTGAGTGTGTGTGTGTGTGTGTGTGTGTGTGTGTCCCCAGTCGAGTAGTACCTCCACGCGGTTGGGGACGGGCAACGTCTAAGGACGGCTAAAACTACTCCGCAGGCTTGAATACCGTGTGTTAAGAACAGGGCGTCGATCGATGGCGCCACTTGGCATGCGCAATGTCTGTACCCCTGCTGAGAGCATGAGAAGGCTTAAGCTTGGCACATGGAATGTGCGGTCCGTGGTGGACACAGAAGGCTCGGTTGAGGTGGCCAGTCAGTGGGCTGATGGCCAGAGAGGAGAAGAAAGGAAAGTAGACCAGATAGTGTGTGAGCTAGAGAGATATAATGTGGTAGTGGGGGCTTTGCAGGAGACGAAATGGTTTGGGTGTGAAGTATATGAAGTGAGTGATAGTGTGATATTGACTTCAGGCAGAGCAGCACCTGCCAAAGGTAAACCGGTCCAGAGGGGGGAGGGAGTGGCACTAGTGCTTAGAGACATAGCTATGGACGCATGGAAGAAAGGTGGCAAACAGTGAAAGGCATGAAGTTCAAGATGTGTCTCTGCCTGCTTGCAGTTTGCAGGGTGTAACAGGAAGTTGCACGTGATGTCATGTTATGCACCTACCAGGGCAGCTAGCAGACTAGACAAAGATAAGTTCTCCATGGTATTGGACAACATTATCACCTCAATTCCTTCAAGAGAGAGCTATGTGATTCTCGGTGACTTCAATGCCCGTGACTGCTCTTCTAGCTTCTCCCCTAGCCATTTTGAATCTTGTGAGGTCAGCCTGCTTCCCTGAACCCAACCACTTGGTGTAAGCATCATTCCTGAGATTGAGAAGTTGTTTCAGCTTGTTCAGGGACTCCTGGAACCAATCTGGCTGCCGTCGTGTTGTTGTTCCCAACACATTCTCTGCTGCTGTTGTCAGAGCAGCACGGACTATATATATCCCATCTTTCAGCTACATCCTCATCATCCTTACATGCTTCATCAGTTCGCTCCAGAACCTCATTCAGATACCTGTCACACATCTCCTGCCTTTCTACTTCCTCATTCAACAGCTTCCCCACATCATACCTCTTGGTCTTCATCTTCCTGGCCCTTGACTTATAGCGAAACTTCATGGTAGCCACAACAAGGTGATGGTCAGTGTTACAGACAGCCCCTCTCTTTACAGTCATCCTTGTCCCTATACCGAAGAAAGGCAACCTGCATGTGTTTGACAACTGGAGGGGAATAGTGCTATTGAATGTGGTAGGCAAGCTAGTAGCCAGGATAGTTCAGAGTCGGCTACAGGTTGTGGCGGAGAAGGTATTGCCAGAGTCACAGTGCGGTTTCAGGCGAGGTCGTGGATGCACAGACATGATATTTGTCATACTTTGTATTTGTGGATTTGAAGAAGGCATACGATTCGGTCCCGCGGAAGGCAATGTGGATAGTGTTGAAGAAAATGGGGATACCTGAGGTGCTAGTGGATATTGTCAAGTCCTTCCATAAAGACATGAAGGCCAAGGTGAGGCTAGAGGGGGAGGAGCTAGAGGAGATTGAAGTGACTAATGGCCTATGCCAGGGATGCATGATGGCTCCATCTCTCTTTAACTTGTATGCTTATGCCATGGCAGAGATCTGGATGGAGAGAGTTAAGGATGTTGATGATGCCGGCACCAAGATCTTGTACAAGCTAGATCAACACCTCTTCCGTAGATCCACTCAGAAGGCTAGTGAGATGTGCCTCAGGAAAGGAGAGTTTGCTGATGATGTGGTCTTGATGGCTCAATCTAAAGAGGCTGCAGCTGCTGCATTGCGGGTCTACATGAAAGTGGCTAAGGAGTTCGGCTTAACAGTAAGTGTTTCCAAGACCAAGTTCTTAATGGTCGGAGGCACGGCGACAGAAGAAGACAAGGCTCCCATTGTTGAGGACGACGGCCAAATTGAGTGGGTCAGTGAGTTCCCTTACCTGGGCTCTCTGATTACTGGCAGTGGCAGAATTGATGTGGAGATCGAGATACGCTTGGCCAAAACCTTCCAAAGCCTTTGGAGCATTGTGGCGAGCTGTCTTCAAGGATGCACACTTGTCTATGACCACCAAGAGACATGTATACAGAGCGTGTGTACTCACTGTATTGCTGTACGGCTCTGAGTGCTGGGTTCCACTTAAGAGACATTTGAAGAAGTTAAACACATTCCATCACAGGCGCCTCAGAGCAGTGCTTGGCATTACCAACAGCCAACAGTGAGAGCAGAGGATATCATCAGCACAAGTGCGGGAAAGGTGGGGAGATACTGAGACCTTGACAGCAAAGATAGCTAGCCGGCGCCTGGAATGGTTAGGCCATCTGGCAAGAATGCCTGATAATCGTCTACCCAAGATGTGTCTCTTCAGTTGGTTGCCCCAGACTCGCCTAAAGGTGGACCCAGAAGGAGATGGAGGGATTTGGCTAAGACAGACTTTAAGACAGTGGGACTGAGTGATGGCTCCTGGTATGATAAGACCCTAGACAGAAAGCAATGGAGAGATATGTGGAAGAAGAAGTTAGTGGAGAGCCATCAGCCACAGCCAAGAGGTATGAGACCAATGTTGTGCTCTGAGTGTGGAAGGAGCTTTAGCAGAGAAGTGAATAAGGCACGTCACAAGTGTAGGGTGGAGAGGGCAAAGCCAGTGAGTGAGCAAGTTGGTGCAGTTCAATGTAAGAGATGGTTTAGGAGCAAAGGAGGGCTGGCTGTACATACTTGCAGGAGAGAGGAGGATGACGAGAGTGAAGAGCAGCTCACTAATACAGCAGCAGTTGATGTGATATGTAGTGATGTGGAAGGAACTTCGCACGGCCTGGAGACCTCAAACGACACAAGTGTTTACAAGAACGACAGAAACCAGTGAAGGACCAGCAAGGCGCTGTACAATGTGGAGTATGCCAGCGATGGTTTCGAAGTGCCGGTAGTCTTGCTGTTCATCGGTGCACCCATAATCCCCAGCCGAGTTGAGGCCTTACTCATTGGAGGGATGCGTGACCCGTTGTAGGCAGTATTGAGACAAGACAAGACAAGTGTGTGTGTGTGTGTGTGTGTGTGCATGAGTGTGAGTACAGATATAGTTGGTGATGAGTTTGTGTATATATATATATATACACACACATGTCAGTTTAATCATGAAAATGTCTTAATGAGGACTTTGGTGTGGTTTTTGATAATGAGTTTGGTATGGTATTTGATGGTGAGTTTGGTATGGATTTTTGATGGTGAGTTTGGTATGGAGTTTTGATGGTGAGTGTTTGGTATAGGTTTTGGTGAAGAGTTTGGTATGGTTTTTGATGAATAAGTATGTATGATTCTTGATCGTAAGTTTGGTATGGATATTTCGGTGATGATGATGATAGACTGGAGCGTTTCTAGTCTATCATAAGAACCCGCTTTGGTAAACTAATGAGTTTTGAAATAAGTACTGAGATGAAATTAGATATTTCATTAGAAATTTGGATTGAAAATAGTATATGAATTGGATTCTAAGAATAGCATTTTGGTCGGCAGTTTTGTCCAGAACGGCTTTCCATAACTTGTATTCATAAAATTAAGTAATTTTATACAGTCAGTTTTATAATACTTTTCCTTACACTTCTCTCTCTTTCATTGAAGTTCAGCTGCTTATTTATCACAATTTTAGTGCAGTGCTCACATAAGTTCTAGTCTAAGTTGCAAAATATTTTAATGAGTGGTATGGTATGATGTATGTACATTTTTGTCATTATAGTTCCTTGCTTCAACACATCATCACTGGAACCCTCCACTTCACTGAGACCCTTCACTTCACTAGTGACCCTCCACTTCACTGGGACCCTCTGGACCCTCCACTTCACTGGGACGTGGTCTCTGAAGTGGTAATGTAGCAGATAAATACAACATATCTCATGGCATGGCATTGTCTCCAACACCAGTTGCTCCATTCAATGCATACTCTGTGATCATACAAACTTCACTAATTTGGAAAATCTTTTTGGTGCCAGCGCTACACACACACACACACACACACACACACAAAATGTTAATTTTCTTGCAACTGCTAGCGGTTATGCGCACCTGGCAGAGCCAGGATGCCTGTGCACTAAGCACACAGTAAGCTGTGCAAGCAAAGCTCCTGGAGCCAGGCTAGGAACTCACAGGAGAAAGGAGAACAGGCCTTTCCTCATAGCAAGTGGTGTGGGCACCCGAAGTCCCACCTGGACCATTGCTGTTTCATGAGAAAAGGCCTTGAATTTGCACCCCAGCAAATGCCAGGTACCCAATCACAGCTGGGTGGACTGGTGGGGCTGGTAGGAGGCAGATGGAAAATCAGATGGAAAAATTGCCTGAGTTGGGCTTGAACTTAGGACCTCAGGCCCTGAGCCAAGGACACAACCACTACACCATACAGCCACACACACACACACACACACACACTACATTGGTATGAAATATCTAATGCTTTCCATTGTTCCCAATACTTGACTACACATACATGTCCTCCTCCTCCTCTCATCCTCTTGCCTCCAGCTTTAGTCCTGTCCTGCATGTTCCTCTAACCACTCTGCGCTTTGCATAACCTACTCTCTTCAATAGCTACTAATCTTCATAAAAATTTATTAAAAACCAAAACAAATCCCATGAGCTTCTTGTGCTCAATTAACACTTAGCTACATCATAGTAATCGCTAAAGCTGCGCCAATGCAGTCATGACTTCCCAGGCACCACGAGGAGATAGGACTTGGAATTGGACATGCGATAGGACACATGTGTAAGTGATCAGTAGCCAGCAGTTTGAGAGTTGATACAATTTGTAGTCTGATTGAACCTACCAACCACTTCTGTTCACCTCCTAATGCTATAGACAACTAAATCAATGCCAGTTATAACTTTACACATGTGATGAAAAGTTTTGAGATAATGTCCTCCTTAATGGTGTGAACCAGGCTGGCCTCAGCACCCCCATGACTGACACACAATCATGTTGTGTGCTACAGCGAGAATATTGCCGGGCAGGATGCTCAGTAGTGAATTAAAAGGTAGCCTGGTAGAACCTTCCCATGTAATGTATAGGCGACAGTGTAAGTGTGCAAATATTGTTTGGTACACAACACGTGTCACACACACACAAACAATCACATCACACACAAACACACAACTTTGACTTGTATACCTAACCTAAATCCAGTTAAAATCTTGCAACAAATCTGTGCTAATGATGACTTAGCCACTAATATAAATTTTCAATCAGTTCATAGTAATTCAGAAAATGACTCGTAACAGAATTGAAATGTTATATTTATTGCCATGTCTTTGTTTGTGGCTAAATCTAATAAAACTGGACTTAGTGTTGAGGCTCATACCAAGCTATACCTAGCCCGAGTGATAGATCTGTGGACACATGTGTTCCCTAAATGCTTCCACTGCCCACTTTCACGAAGTGAATAATGAAACAATATACTCTCACAGCTACATATCAATAATCATGAGGAAATTTTCATTTCCAGTGAACTCAAGGTTTCATGGTAGCTGTTGGGCTAAATGAATTATTGGGAAGTTTCAGATTATACATAGTTAGCTAGCGTGAATAAAGTGGATCCGTGGCATTTACTCCTAGTTCATTAGCTCTTGTGAAGAGTCTATTTACTCAATGCCTTTCATCTTTCTCAATGAAATACTTACAATATGCCTACCCAAACAGTTGTATGTATAGTGCACGTTTCTTAAGAAGCTGCCAATTACTTTTGCCACTATTTACCAGACTCACTTAGCATGCAATGGCACAGACTCACTTAGCATGCAATGGTAATTGTTCTCTACTTTATCAAGTATTAAAACTCTTGTCGCAGAAAATAAGAAAATGGATGCAAATTTGAAAAATTCCCCCACTATAATTTCTCAAAGCTTGTTATTGTGAGATAGTCCGTTATTTACAAAATACATGTTTAAATGAATAAATAAACAAATGAAGCATTAATACATTCATCTGACACAGACAACGTCGAATAGCTAATTTGAGATTGTTTTCGTTGTTCTGTAGTTGTTTTTCAGCGGCTGTTGAAGGCTTCGTGTGAGAATGATCAGTGAGATTTGGCAGCCTTTCAGGAGGCACCCCTGTCAACACTAATAGGAAGAATATATAAAGCTTATTATTATGAGTCAAGAGATTTACATGCGTAATGGTTGTATAGAAAGATAATTAAAATATAAGAACATTTTTCTCGTTCTAACAGCCAAAATTTTAATTAAAACTTAACCTAACATTTCAACTTCTTGCCAAAGTCTGCTATTATTATAATTATTTTAGCTGAGAATGACTGAATCATCAGAAAGAGAATTATTGGCACAATAATATTGTATACATGTAATCTGGTATATGAACATCACACAAAACTTCTGAGAAAAAAAAAGTTACCGATTAAGAGAACAATGAAGGGGGAAGGGACGGGGGAACACTGGGACTCCACCTCCCACCCCTCCCCCCAAGCCACCCTTCCTCCAAATGGAGTTGTTCCCCCCCCCCCCCCCCCAAAGAAACCTTTTCTCCCACCCACAAAATCTTCCTCATGTTACATAAAGTGTAATTTTGATGTGCTTGCAGCATGTGTGCACTCATCTCAAAGTTTATCTATAGACCCCCTCTAACGCTCCAGTATAAAATGTCCGTATGCTTAGTATATATGTGTGTATGTATGTGTAACTTGTAAATATTAAGTGTTGATTGTGTGTTTGTTAATCTCTTTTCTGACTGTTCTTAGTCTGTGAGATTAATGAATGTCAGCATGCAATCTCTTTGTTCTTATTATACTTTAGTCAAAACTGTCACTTTGTGTGTTTGTGCAATTCTCCAATTTACAAATTATATTCAAAATCCAACACAAATCATTGAAGTGGGCTTGCTTACGAGCAAGGGAGACAAGTCAAGGACCTGGTGGCAGTGCTATTACTACTTGTGGGGGAGACATCACAAAGTTAACTCTCACTTACAACAGCAACTTACCACTAAGCTTATCATGTTCCCACATGCATCAAACCCTGACTAACTATGCATAAAGCTTAGCCACAAATTTAATTGTAGCCATATTATGATAGAGTAGCTTTAGTTGGTCATATGTCATTGCCGATGGGTGGCGCAGATGCATAGACACTGGTAAACCAATGGCATTACTCTTCTTGAGTCTAGCATATGGCACTCGAGCCAATGGATCACCAACAGCAAGTGCTGAAAATAAATAATTTAATATAAAATGTTTAAAGCTCACATAAACCAGGTTGGATACATGATTTAAATTTATTCATTGAATATATTCTGTGGAGAATCTGCTTCTGTCTAAGATTGGCAGGGCAAATTTCTCTCACACCACAGCAGTTAAGCAGTCGCTGCCACCTGACTTCTGTAGCAATGTGTTTTGCTGTAAATGCCGACCTATAGCTACCCTTCACTGTAATCTCTCAAGAATCAGACCAAGTGCAGATTTTGAAGTAAATAATATACAGTAGCAAATACAGACACAAGGGTTGCGCGAACATATACAGAGTGTCTTTTGCATGAGCAAACATCAACCTATATATGAAGTGTGTTGCTCATGCTCACAAAACTTAAAAATGGCATGATTCACAAATAATGAGTTGAATGGGTTTCCATTAGCTAATGCAAAATGAATTAAGTTACTTGTTTGTCATGACAATGTTCTTTGTTGTGGAGTGTCACTGCTGTTGAGATGGTGGTACTCCACATATTCATTAGTTTATGAAAAGAGGAATCAAGAAAATGGTTTTGAGTGGCTGGATGTACTGATGAGCTGTCCCATATAAGGAGGCATCAACCCTTTCGTAATGTGTGTTGTCAACTGTTAGCTATGTCCAATAAACTATGCATAATCTGAATGCATGAAGTGGATAGCACTATTTGGAAATGAATGAGAAAGGGGGAGGGGGGAAACAATGAAGAATAATAGCCTTCTGAGCATATATCCAATTAGTGGGGGAAGGGGCGAAGCCTTACTCTCTTCCTGCACTTGTCTATACTGTCAGGCATTTAAAGTATAGGAAGCAGGCAACACCACTCTTGGGGAAATACCCACATTTTATCGTACAGCAGACATGTGTTTGTATGCATGTATGTATGTATATGTATGTATGTATGTATGTGTATGTATGTATGCCCAAGTAAAAATGTCTTGCAAGATCTTGTGAGAATCTTGGAATTTTTCCAAGATCGTCTTACTATGACCTTGGTAAGCTGGTTGTTTACATGATTCTTGCAATATTCTTTCAAGAATCTTACCAAAACTAATGCAAGCCTTGCACAAGAGTTTTTCTTGCAGTATTTTGCTATGATTCTAGCAAGAATCCTACACTTATCATGCAAGAATGATATTCAAGATTCAGTCAAGTTTATACCAAGATCTAGCAAACAAGATTCTTGTAATATTCTTTCAAGGATCTTGACACTTTTACAGAAAGATTTATGCAAGAACTAGTGGTTTTCATCTTTCTTCTAATTGTACAAGTTTCTTGCAAAGATCTGTAAATATTACATTCAAGATTCAAACAAGTTTAAATCAAGATAAATATAACAAGATTCTTGAAATAGCCTCTCAAGGGTCTTAAGACATTTACAGGAAGAATAGTGGTTGTTATCGTCCTATGAATCCTACAAGTTTCTTGCAAGAATCTTATATATATCTAATATTCAAGATTCAAGTAAGTTAGATCAAGATAAATATGGCAAGATTCTTAGAATATTCTTTCAAGGGTCTTAACACTGTTATAGTAAGATTTATGTATGAACTAGTGGTTTTCACTATCCTATGAGTTCTACACATTTCTTGTAAGAATCTTGTATTTTTTCTCTAAAAACTTTCTAATTTATTTATGTCAAACAAAAAAAATATTTCTATTTGAATTACAGCAAATTAAATTTCAGATTGCCAGAATTGTTTCTATATGCATGGGTTTGTAAGGTTCTTGCGTGGGTCTTATTAGATCTTGTAAGGTTCTTGCGTGGGTCTTATGAGATCTTGTAAGGTTCTTGCATTGCATGGGTCTTATTAGATCTTGTAAGGTTCTTGCATGCGTCTTATTAATCTGTATGGTTCTTGCATGGGTCTTATTAGACCTTGTAAGGTTCTTGCATGAATCTTATTAGATCTTGTAAGGTTCTTGCGTGGGTCTTATCAGATCTTGTAAGGTTCTTGCATGAATCTTATTAGATCTTGTAAGGTTCTTGCATGAATCGTATTAGATCTTGTAAGAATCTTGCATGGATCTTATTAAACCTTGTAAGGTTCTTGCATAGTTCTTTAGATCTTATAAGATTCTTGCATGGGTCTTATTAGATCTTGTAAGGTTCTTGCATGGATCTTATTAGATCTTGTAAGAATCTTGCATGGATCTTATTAAACCTTGTAAGGTTCTTGCATAGTTCTTTAGATCTTGTAAGATTTTTGCATGGGTCTTACCAGATCTTGTAAGGTTCTTGCATGAATCTTATTAGATCTTGTAAGGTTCTTGCATGGTTCTTATCAGATCTTGTAAGGTTCTTGCATGAATCTTATTAGATCTCGTAAGAATCTTGCATGGATCTTATTAAACCTTGTAAGGTTCTAAGGTTTTCTTGCATGAATCTTATTAGATCTTGTAAGGTTCTTGCATGGTTCTTATTAAATCTTGCAAGATCCATGCATGAATCTTACTAGATCTTATCTAGTTCAAATTAAATAGATTCTTATTATATCATGTAAGATTCTTGCAACAATCTTACAAATAAAACATGCAAGATTATTGCAACAGTATATCTTGCAAGACTCTTGTCCCATTTTTGGGTATGAATCTTACAAGATTCTTGTACATGCATCTTGCATAAATCTTATTAAGATTCTTGGCAAGATCTTGAAAAGAATTTTGATAGGGTGTATGTGTTTGTATGCATGTATGTATGTGTGTATGTATGTATGTAGGTATGTATGTATGTATGTATGTATGTATGCGCATGCATGCATGGTACAGTGACTTTATATATAGTTTATTGATCCTTTCATCCTTGTTTACTGCCTCATAGGATGCCAGAATAACATATAACACGATGAGGTTGCTCACCACACTGCAAGGTAAGAGCGTGATAAATACACTATGTTCCTTTAAAATGTATATCACATACTAGCATATAAGCCCAACCCAGACTCACAATATTTAGCATTCAGCTGATCTCTTGTACTTTTTGTTTTAATTCTTTTAAATTTGTTGGCTCTGGTGGCATCGGTGTAACTCCTGCAGGTAAGATATAATTTGTTAGTGAAGCACTCATATAAGAATGGAAGAAACTTTTAACACCTATATATGTCTAGTTGAAACTAGTTGGCTAGCGAGCGTAGCGAGCGAGACACTTACAGGGGTAAAAATGAAAAAATCGGGGATGTTTATTTATTTATCGAGCGAGCGAAGCGAGCGAGATACTACTAGTGATGTGCTTGAGCACAAATGGCGAGCGAGCCTAAAGACTATAATATTTTTATATGAATGATTTTGACTTCTAACAATTCACACCAGAGCAATGAGCATGTGCAGAAACACCCGCACACACATACAAACACAATGCAATGAGTCCAGCTCAGTCCTTCAGTGCATGTAGTGCACTGCACCTTAGTGGCGGTTGTTCGGTCCAGTAGATCCCGAACAGTGTGCTTGAGCACAAATGGCGAGCCTGATAGTTAGGTAACATAAAATTAAGTATTGTTACTATGTTTTAGCTTAGTTCATGCAAACACTATAATAGCAGTTATGACCTTTTATTTCAGCAAACAAATACAAAATCACTCTCTTACCTGATTAATGGTAACTTTTGTAGTATCAAACATCTGCCATTCTGATAATCTCAATCACCAGTAACTCTTGAACAAGCTCTCAGCTAAGATAAAAAATAAACCAGTGTTATTATTTGTAATTTTAGCCAACAAATATGGAATTACTACTTACCTCATTCTTGAGTATTGATAACTTCTGTAGTATCAAATTGAAGTTTATTTGACCATCTGAATTACCTTGAATTCTTGACAACAAGCTCTCACCTACAAAAACAAAAGACATATCAATTTTAGCACACAAATACAAAATTACTTTCTTACCTCATTTTCTTGAGCAGTGGCAACTTTTGTAGTACCAAATTTGAGTCATTCTGACTATTTGAATTTACCAGTCACTGTTGACAACAAGCTCTTAGTTACAAAAAAGAAAGGCCAGAGTTATTTTTGCATACTTAGCTAACAATATGGAATTACGTACTTACCTCAGCATCCCTCGAGTAGTAGTAGCTTCCTCAGCATTAATACTTTATGTGCTTACATACGCTTTTCAGAAGTAGTGATAGCTCTCTTAGTACTGACTACAGGTGGCTCTCGACAACTAGCAAGCCGCACTTAGCCGGAAAAAAGGCGAAGTTTTGAATTTAAATCTGGTAAAGGGTCTTCAATGCCATAGTAACCGGTCGAATCAACTTTTTGTTTCTTGAAAAGCAAGCGTTTTCGCAGGAATTTTCTCACACTTTGGAGCTTAAGTATAAAGTAAGGTTTGCTTAATGCTGTAGTTTCAGAATAAACTGGGGTCAAGCCTAAAAAGCCGTGTTTTTTTTTAGAAAAAAGTTCCCCGCGCGCGCGCTTAAAGGGCATACGTACAATCCATACATACATACATACATATATACATTTAGTCACTAGTGGTGTGCTTAAGCACAAATGGCGAGCGAGCCTGATAGTTAGGTAACATAAAATGTTACTATTTTTAGCTTACTTCATGCAAACACTATAATAGCAGTTATGACATTTGATTTCAGCAAACAAATACAAAATCACTTACCGATTAATGGTAACTTTTGTGGTATCAATCATCAACCATTCTGATAATCTCAATTACCAGTAACTCTTGAACAAGCTCTCAGCTACGATAAAAAATAAACCAGTGTTATTATTTGTAATTTTAGCCAACAAATATGGAATTACTACTTACCTCAATTTCCTGAGTATTAATAACTTCTGTAGTATCAAATTGAAGTTACTTTGACCATCTGAATTACCTTGAATTCTTGACAAGCTCTCACCTACAAAAACAAAAGACAATCAATTTTAGCACACAAATACAAAATTACTTTCTTACCTCATTTTCTTGAGCAGTGGTAACTTTTGTAGTACCAAATTTGAGCCCATCTGACTATTTGAATTTACCAGTCACTGTTGACAAGCTCTTAGCTACAAAAAAGAAAGGCCAGAGTTAATTTTGCAAATTTAGCTAACAAATATGGAATTACGTACTTACCTCAGCTTCCCTCAGAAGTATAGTAGCTTCCTTAGCATTAATACTACGGCATTCTGACTACCAACGGCTCTTGACAACCAACAACCGACACTCCGTATCCCCCCCCATAAAACGGCGAAGTTTTGAAATTGAGTCTGGAAAAGGGTCTTCAATGCCATAGTAACCGGTCGAATCAACTTTTTGTTTCTTGAAAAGCAAGTATTTTCGCAGGAATTTTCTCACACTTTGGAGCTTAAGTATAAAGTAAGGCTTGCTTAATGCTGTAGTTTCAGAATAAACTGGGGGTCAAGCCTAAAAAGCCGTGTTTTTAGGAGAAAAGAGTTCCCCCCCACACGTTTAAAGGGCATACGTACCATATCCCACATACATATGTAATAGTTATGCCATGGCCAACGAGGGGTTATGGAAACCTTCCGATCCTGAGGGCGAAGCCGGAGGGATAAGGGCGGTGATATTCCATAACCCCGATGTTGCCATGGCATAACTGTTTTATACTATAGTTGCTGCTACTACTACTCTCTCATATCCACCTATATGGGACCAGCCCTACCACATATAACTCTCCTGCCGCTCTCATACCACAGGAATTTACCACAGCTAGCTGCTTTACTGCTTACTGCTGAGCAGCCCAGGTAGAGTAGATCTGGAGATAACAGCTGGCAGCTACAATGCTAAAGTAAACTTGCTAAAGTAAACTTTCTGGCGTGCTTCAATTGAATTTTAATTGAATTTTAATTTTGGGCCGGAAACACGGAAGAATTCGCTTGACACGCACTGGGAAAATATCATAGCCCCAGGAAAAATCACGGGGAAAATATCACTTTTAATCCATGGGTGTTACCGCAGCAACCATGGTATAAATACATATAACATATACCCGATTTTGCATTATCCACCCCTAATACTGTCTCGCTACACTCGCTCGCCAACTAGCTCCAAAAATTTTCAATTACACGGTAGGTTCTTGATTTTTCACAGACACTTAAACTCGCCGAAATCATTGGCGGGGTCCTTCCCGTTGGCATTTATTATCCTCCCCTGTGGCATTTAGAACCCTAGCTTATGACATTTAGTACCCTAGCTCACTCCACCTTCTCTATTGTTTGCAATAGCTACTTGACATTTCTGACACATTTGTATAATATTCAAAATTTTAGGGATATAACAAAGAAATATTTTTATTTTTTAATACTGATATTAAAATAAAGTGATGAGTATCTACAACTGATTAAATAAGTTACAACAGCTAATGACATTCGAAATTCTGAGAACTGACTGTCCTTTAAAAAGTCAATGGACGGTCTCCCTTCAATCCTGATGTATAGTTGTATGCCAGCCACAAGATGAAGAAGTGAATTTGGAGGAAATTCCTCTCCGTTTTGTTTTCTTACTTGGGTAGATATTTCTTTCAGGGGTGTAACTTCCTAGGTAACTTCTTCTCCATACTCAGTAGAAATGTGTGCACACCATTGTTGCCATACATTGACACAGTATTTTTTGTCAGCCATGGTCTTAGAAGGTATAGCACTAAGCTTGGCCTTCATAACCTTATCCTCGTTTTTCCTGGGAGCAAATGTTCTCTTTTGTCGCTTTGTTGGAGGCTCCAAGTTATAGCCGTGAACAGAATGTTCCGTGAGTTGCTCTTGCTGAATAGCTGGGTCTACTTGACCAGTAACTAAGGTTTGTTCGCTATCAGACGTTTCCTCGTTTAAAAGGTACATAATTTCTGGTAATAAAAAGTCCAGGAATGAGTCCATAATTGTCTTCCATTAATCAAGTTAGCCTGAGAAGTGGTGGAACAGGCTGTATCACCAGCTAGCTTCTTTTTTTTTAGTGACTAAATCAGTTAGACAGAGGCACCAAGGAAACTACCGGATTTAGGAAACGCCTCAGGCCCCTAGTAGCACCCTCGCTTGCTCGGGATGCTACAGCTCAGGGCCTTCGGGATTCCTAAATCCGGTAGTTTCCTCGGTGCCTTTGTCTAACTTATATATAACATATACCCGATTTTGCATTATCCACCCCTAATACTGTCTCGCTCGCTTCGCTCGCTCGCCAACTAGTGGTGCGCTCGAATAGCGCAAATGCATGGCGAGCGAGCAGACTCTTTTTACAGAAAAATAGGACAGAAATTACATCTAACTGTAGTGCACAGTGTAACCCTTTCCATTCTCAGTTAGCATCAGAGAATCTAAAGTCTCTGATCCCAGACTACGGAAGTGGACCCATGCATTGTAGCCCTCTTCTCTGTTTTAGCAGCTAATAGCAATGATTAGGCATGAAGAGTTAACAATAACAGAATTACCTGAATAAACTTCAAAAGCAGTGGCAAAGAAGCGCAGCTTGATAAAGACTTCACAATTGTTTCAAGAAGAGAGTAGCTATAAACTTTTTGGTTGAAACAAAGTTGCATAAGGCAGTGCAGCAGGATTCTCCGCGCTCGCTAATTGAAAAATACTGGAACTGTGAACGCTTTACCTAACTTACGTAATTCGAAGCGCGGTCGAAAACTTTTGACGTACGCATACATGCCTATATATATATTTATAGCCCGTTACCCGAGCGACCGCGCTTGTCGTTAAGCACTATAAATCTGATACAGTCTGGTATGCCCGTAAGAAAATGTATTAGCGGGGAAAAGTCTGATATAGTTCTTAGCAACCATAATTATGGTAGAAGGCAGATCAAAGCAAAATGGAATAATGAAGAGTTTGGGTACTTTAAAGAGAAAAATAAAAAAAACAATACACAAAATTGACTAAGATAATAAAATCTAGAAGAAAGGACAGGGGCTATACTTTGCTTCGTTGGTTATGTTCTTGCTATAAAATAGTTATAAACCAAAAAAAAAACAAAAACAATCCTTAGATAATATTATGTATTTTTCGATTTATAAAATCCCTACGAACCTAGGGGCTAAGCGCCCTCGTGTCTCGGATTTTATAAATCGCATACAAACCCATCAACTTTTGGTATTATTTGGCGAAGAGACGAGACGTAGCAGAGCGAGACAACGACGGTACAGGGTAAGGCACAGGATAAATGGCAAGGCTGCGGTATGGTTTTTTTATTTATTTATTTATTTGTTAATTTTTGGACGTACGTATGTAATTAAACGCGCGCGCGGGGAACTTTTTTCTCCAAAAAACACGGCTTTTTAGGCTTGACCCCAGTTTATTCTGAAACTGCAGGATTAAGCAAGCCTTACTTTATACTTAAAGCTCCAAAGTGTGAGAAAATTTCTGCGAAAACGCTTGCTTTTCAAGAAACAAAAAGTTGATTCGACCGGTTACTATGGCATTGAAGACCCTTTTCCAGACTTATTTTCAAAACTTCGCCGTTTTAGGGGGATACGGAGCTAAAATTACAAATAATAACACTGGTTTATTTTTTACCGTAGCTGTGAGCTTGTTCAAGAGTTACTGGTGGTTGAGATTATCAGTGAAACATGAAGCAAACTCGTTATAAGCTACTAAAAAAGAACGGTAAAAACAAAAACAAGAGTTACCATTAATCAAGTAAATCACGGGGAGTGCTAAAAATTTTTATTAAAGATTTAATAACTGAAATCAAGGTCATAACGCTATTATAGTTTTTTTGCATGAACTAAGCTAAAACATAGTAACAATACTTAGTTTTAATGTTACCTAACTTCAAAACTCGCCTCGCCTTTGTGCTCAGCACAACCACTAGTTAACTATAACATCTGAAATCTCAATTGAACACGACTGAGAGTCAGCTTCGCTCGCTTCGCTCGCTCGCTGAATAAATAAATAAACTAACATCCCCGATTTTCGATTGTGTTACCCCTGTAAGTGTCTCGCTGGCTACGCTCGCTCGCCAATTAGGGGTGGATAATGCAAAATCGGGTATATGTTATATGTATAATAATATGTATGTGGGATGGTACGTGTGCCCCTTAAACGCACGCGCGGGGAACGTTTTTCTCCAAAAAACACGGCTTTTTAGGCTTGACCCCAGTTTATTCTGAAACTACAGGATTAAGCAAGCCTTACTTTATACTTAAGCTCCAATTGAGAAAATTCCGCGAAAATGCTTGCTTTTTCAAGAAACAAAAAGTTGATTCGAAACCGTTAATATATGGCATTGAAGACCCTTTTCCAGACTTAATTTCAAAACTTCGCCGTTTTATGGGGGGGATACGGAGTGCCGGTTGTTGGTTGTCAAGAGCTGTTGGTAGTCAGAATGCGGTAGTATTAATGCTAAGAAAGCTACTACTTCTCGAGGGAAGCTGAGGTAAGTAGTAATTCCATATTTGTTAGCTAAATGTGCAAAATTAACTCTGGCCTTTCTTTTTTGTAGCTAAGAGCTTGTCAACAGTGACTGGTAAATTCAAATAGTCAGATTGGCTCAAATTTGGTACTACAAAAGTTACCACTGCTCAAGAAAATGAGGTAAGAAAATAATTTTGTATTTGTGTGCTAAAATTGATTGTTTTTGTTTTTGTAGGTGAGAGCTTGTTGTCAAGAATTCAAGGTAATGCAGATGGTCAAAGTAACTTCAATTTGATACTACAGAAGTTATCAATACTCAAGAATGATGTAAGTAGTAATTCCATATTTGTTGGCTAAAATTACACTGGTTTATTTTTTTATCGTAGCTGAGAGCTTGTTCAAGAGTTACTGGTGATTGAGATTATCAGAATGGTTGATGTTTGATACTACAAAAGTTACCATTAATCAGGTAAAGAGAGTGATTTTGTATTTGTTTGCTGAAATAAAATGTCATAACTGCTATTATAGTGTTTGCATGAACTAAACTAAAACATAGTAACAATAGTTAGTTTTATGTTACCTAACATCACGCTCGCTCGCCATTTGTGCTCAAGCACACCACTAGTTGGCGAGCGAGCGTAGCGAGCGAGACACTTACAGGGGTAACACAATCGAAAATCGGGGATGTTTATAAATTTATTTGTTTGTATATATGTTTGGACGTACGTATGTCATTTTGTACTTTGACCCTCGCGTTTTTGTGTTAGTTATGTGGTCGACCCCGTCCCAAATTGCACTAAACAGAATCCTCTGGTTTATCGATCAGTACCCGTATCACCCTAGAAATTGAATTGTTTACCGTTTTGAATTCTTTTTCGGGTGCAGTTCAAACTTGAAAACTTAAGGGACTTCCATTTCTATTCGAGTTAGTGGCAGTGGTAAGTCAATGCGCTCTTTGTCATGGTTATAAGCGGTGCGCAACAGTATTTACTTGAAAATACATTGTCCACTAGACTACTGCGAAGGTAAGTCTGTGTAGATGCATTTCCAGTTTTGTCAAAGCATTGTGTGTTACAACCACTACTTAGCTAAAGAATAAACGTGTATTGTTTTGTTGTTGTTTTTTTCCCTTCAATTCAAGCAGTTGCAGAGAGTTGTTACTATGGCACTGAAATCCCTTTACCGAGATTAAAAAACTGGACCTTATCAGTAGCTCCAGTGTTAGAAGTCAAAATCATTCATATAAAAATATTATAGTCTTTAGGCTCACTCGCCATTTGTGCTCAAGCACATCACTAGTATATATATATGTATGTATGTATGGATGGATGGTACGTATGCTCTTTAAACGCGCGCGCGGGGAACATTTCTCCAAAAAAAGACGGCTTTTTAGGCTTGACCCCAATTTATTCTGAAACTACAGCATTAAGCAAGCCTTACTTTATACTTAAGCGCAGAAGTGTGAGAAAATTCCTGCTAAAATGCTTGCTTTTCAAGAAACAAAAAGTTGATTCGACCGGTTACTATGGCATTGAAGACCCTTTTCCAGACTTAATTTCAAAACTTCGCCGTTTTATGGGGGATACGGAGTGCCGGTTGTTGGTTGTCAAGTCAGAAGGCCGTAGTATTAATGCTAATGAAGCTACTACTTCTCGAGGGAAGCTGAGGTAAGTACGTAATTCCATATTTGTTAGCTAAATATGCAAAATTAACTCTGGCCTTTCTCTAAGAGCTTGTCAACAGTGACTGGTAAATTCAAATAGTCAGATTGGCTCAAATTTGGTACTACAAAAGTTACCACTGCTCAAGAAAATGAGGTAAGAAAGTAATTTTGTATTTGTGTGCTAAAATTGAATGTCTTTTGTTTTTGTAGGTGAGAGCTTGTCAAGAATTCAAGGTAATTCAGATGGTCAAAGTAACTTCAATTTGATACTACAGAAGTTATCAATACTCAAGAATGATGTAAGTAGTAATTCCATTTTTGTTGACTAAAATTACAAATAATAACACTGGTTTATTTTTTATCGTAGCTGAGAGCTTGTTCAAGAGTTACTGGTGATTGAGATTATCAGAATGGCAGATGTTTGATACTACTACAAAAGTTACCATTAATCAGGTAAGAGAGTGATTTTGTATTTGTTTGCTGAAATAAAAGGTCATAACTGCTATCATTAACAATATTGTCAGTATATTATGTTACCTAACTATCAGGCTCGCTCGCCATTTGTGCTCAAGCACACCACTAGTTGTATATATGTTTGGACGTACGTATGTCATTTTGTACTTTGACCCTCGCGTTTTTGTGTTAGTTATGTGTTCGACCCCGTCCCAAATTGCACTAAACAGAATCCTCTGGTTTATCGATCAGTACCCGTATCACCCTAGAAAATTGAATTGTTTACCGTTTTGAATTCTTTTGCGGGTGCAGTTCAAACTTGAAAACTTAAGGGACTTCCATTTCTATTCGAGTTAGTGGCGGTGGTAAGTCAATGCGCTCTTTGTCATGGTTATAAGCCGTGCGCAACAGTGTTTACTTGAAAATACATTGTCCACTAGACGCTAAGGTAAGTCTGTGTAGGTGCATGTCCAGTTGTGTCAAAACATTGTGTGTTACAACCACTACTTAGCTAAAGAAAATCACAAAGAAAACGTTTAAATAACGTGTATTGTTTTGTTGTTGTTTTTTTCCTTCAATTCAAGCAGTTGCAGAGAGTTGTTACTATGGCACTGAAATCCCTTTACCGTGTATGCGAAATTTAAAAACTGGACCTTATTTTCAGTAGCTTCAGTGTTAGAAGTCAAAATCATTCATATAAAAATAAGTATAGTCTTTAGGCTCGCTCGCCATTTGTGCTCAAGCACATCACTAGTAATATTAAATATATAGTACTTATTACATGAGTCAGAGTGTGATATGGTGAAATATTTCACTGAGCAGGCTAATTTATTTTCATGAGCCAAAGGCGAGTGAAAATAAAGCCTGAGAGTGAAATATCTAGCCATATCACTCTGACCAGTGAAAATAAAGCCTGAGAGTGAAATATCTAGCCATATCACTCTGCCAGAGTGTAATAAGTGGTTTATTCCACACTAGATATCTTCACAGAAGCCGTTTTTTGGTAACTCAAGGTGTAAAGTTGGCGAAAACTCACCAGGGGCTCCCCACAACCCCAGCTGATATTATTAGTCAGGTGGCTAAACAATATTTTTTTAAAGAATGGGGACCGACTGGACAAAAGCACCAAAAATTTTTATGAAGTACTTAGGTAGCACTTCAAAATTTTGCTTGGCCCCAAGCATGAAATTAAAAATTGACAGTACTAAGTTTGGGGGAAAACCACATTGTACTATTTTGCATGCTTGGTCCTGAGCAGGCACGACTTCTTACTGAATTTGAAGCACAGTACTCACCTGAAGTCAGAGAAAACTATTCTCATCACGAGGAAGGGCTTTCTGCACAGAGAACTTTCAAACAACAAGTTCTTGCTCTGGTAGAAACCATTGAAGACATGGGCAATCCTTTCCTTGATGATACTCCTGAATTGCTGAGTTTGGACAACCGCCACATTATAGATGAATCTGTAGCTGATTCCATTCGCTCTATAGAAGCTCTTGGCAAAGAAAAGTTCAGGGAGTATGAAGAGGCTGTTATTTTGGATCGTACAATGTCCATTTTTGATCCTATTGAAAATAACTCACCTGCACTTTTCAAAAGGCCAAAACCCAAGCCAAAGTTCAAGCAAGCAAAGCAGGTTGCAATGCTAAAAGACAATATTTCACTTTTCTCACGGCTCTACATTGTGGCAAAGCATAAGATTGTGACATGGTTTCTTTTTTCAAACATGAAAATCAGCAATACCCCCCTGGTAAACTGCGATTTGCAAAGAAACCAGATCTGCTACACATTCTTGCTAAGGAAAGTCAGCAAGATCCTCCAAGCTCATTTGATGCTATGGCCTATGATGGTGCTGCTTTAGTACATCTCCTCTCTGCAAAGTAGGTTGCCACATTTGAAGAGTATGCAAGCAGTGTCTTTTTGCCCCACATAACACGGCAATTGGAGACGTGTACTAGAGTTGATGTGGTCTGGGACAGCTACTTTAGTGATATCATCAAAGCAGCCATGAGAGAAAAGCTGGGCAAAGGCGTAAGAATGAAGGTAGCCAGTAAGAGCAAGGTTCCACAAAAACTGGGTTGGTTTTTTACGTGACGAGAGCAACAAAAAAAACTGTTTCAATTTCTCACGCAAAAAATTTCATCTTTTGACTATCCTGAAGGCAAACAGGTTTTTGTCACATCTGATGTCAACGTTCTTACCAAAGGCTCCAATCATGACATGTTACCATGTGATCATGAAGAAGCTGATACCAGGCTTTTAGTTCACTTGATAGACGCACTGAAGAGTGGGTGTAGCTCTTGTGTGGTATGCACTGTGGACACTGACGTTGTCGTTATCCTCACTGGCAAGTTTCATCAATTACTTACCATAAATCCTTCGGTTAGTATTTGGGTAGCCTTTGGTGCAGGAAAAACATTCACTTACTTCCACATCAACTCTATCTGTCATTCTCTGGTGAAGACAAGTCTTTGGCTCTGCCTGTGTTCCACAGCTTTACAGGATGTGATACTACCTCAGGTTTTTTTGGCAAAGGGAAGAAGTTGGCTTGGGAAACTTGGAAGTACAATTCTGATGTGACAGAAGCCTTTTACTCACATGGCACTGAACCCTTACATCCAATTAGACAATGGCTCTCGGTACTTTCACATGTTGGAGCGTTTCATAGTAGTGCTTTATAATAAAACCAGTGAACTGGAAAACGTTGACGAAGCAAGATTGGAGTTATTCTGCCATGGGAACAGGACAATGGAGAAAATTCCACCAACAAAAGCAGCTCTTCTACAGCACTCAAAACGTGCAGCATATCAAGCTGGTGTCTGGACCACTAGTCAACTAACAAAACAGGACAGGCCTAGTCCAGAAGGTTGGGGCTGGAGTTGGGATGATGAAATCCTGTCATGGACTCCTGTGTGGACAACTCTACCTATTGCTAGCAAAGCTTGTGCTGAACTAATAAAGTGTGGCTGCACACAGAGTTCAGTACATGCCCAGTTAGCCTTTTTGCAGCCACATCTGGCACCACAACCACTCTTACTCTGGTTGTAATTGTACAAAATAGAGCTGTTTATTGCACCTCCATTATACAAATTGGATATTTTTAAATCAAAATTTAATTACTGATTGTTGTGGTTTTTGTGGTTTTTGGGGCCTAGCAAAATTTTGATTCTTATGATCTGAGGTAACCCTGACAATTTTTTGGTGCTTTTGTCCAGATCGTCCCCATCATTTTGCTAAGCCACCTGACTATAAGCAGCTGCTTAAACCTTGGCTAGTTAGGCTCTAAGAGTAAAGGTAGCTGTAAAAACCCTGAAAACTTGTACACCAGGCAGCCTGGTGCTATAACTACTCTGGTAATGAGCATGGCTACAGCCATGAGAATAACACCATGAGATACACATACCTAAAAATATCATTGTGAAGATATCTAGCTTGGAATAAATAAAAATATAACATCTTGTATACCCAGGATTTTCAAAAAGGGCTTTGTAACCCAAAGCAATAAAAACTATATTGGATGTACTTCGAGTTCTACCAAGCCTTTATAGTCTACTGAGTTGCCATTTCAAAAAACCTCTGCAGACCTTTCATGACATTATACCAACACAACAACTAAAAAGCAAAAATGCAAACCTGAGTACGTAGGGCAATTACATAGTGAAGAATAAGGGCCGAGATTACATAACTGCTCAATTGGCTACGATTTCGAGTCCACATGTGTATGTACTTTAATAATCAAGTATTTCCACAATAATTAGTTTATGATTTTTATTGTATGCCACAGGATCAATAATTGTTAAATAGTTTTGGGGATGCACTAGCCCAATGCTATACACTTGAACCTTGTGTACCATAAAAATATATAAATTCACTACTATAAATTAAATCAACACATTACACCTATGGAGCCACATGAACCAGGCACATCATGTCCGTACACATAAATTGAAGTTGTAAGTCAGTGAATCGAGAATCACAATAAAAATGTACAGAATAGACATAGCTGAGTAGGATGAAGGTAAAGAGAATGCATGGAAAGCCTGTAAATTGAGCAGTAATTAAATCTGACTTCAGAGCTAGTACGAAATTACACGGATGTATTTAGCCACAAACATACACACATCATATAGTTGCCTTTGTAGAGCTTTAAACTTTGGCCTCAACACAGTTTAATCCGAAAAATCAGGTATTATCCCGATACATGGTGTAGCACAAACTGAATTTGTGCTTGAGCATAGCAAGTGAGCTATTGACAATTCCCATCCATTAGGATGTCAACAAAACCCACGTGAAATCAACAGGTTGACACTTTGAAATGCATAGGTTGTAACTGTTCCAATATGAGTAATATTGAGGAGCTTCATTTGTGGGTGGGGAAAAGGGAGGGGAAATATTTTATATTTGGGGGGGGGGGGTGGGGGGTTCTCTGTTTAAGGGGGGTGAGACTAGCGTGGGTGGGGGGGGAGGGGGGGATTCCCAGTACCTGAGTGTTTCGCTTGCTTTGCTTGTTTGCTAATTAACGGTTTTGGTTGAAATCAAGTATGAAGCAGGGGGTTATTCTGGAGAAATTCTTTCCCACTTGATGAACCCTCCCCAACATAATGGTTTGAGCATTACAAACCACATCAAATGACCAGTCTTGTCCGCCCACTCACACTAAAATAACAGAAATAAGTAATATAGCACTAACACACCTCTACTAGTCGAGTTTATACCAACAGGCAATCATACAACACTATGCACGTACATTATCTGCATGTTACTAAAATTCGTTGAGTCTCATGCCACTTGTCAAAATTCCTTGGAGAAGGAATTTGGGTAGCCCTCCACTTATCATTGCAGCTTCTTTTGTTTATCTCTACTAAATTACACTTGAGTGGTTGTCTAAAAATAAGATAGAGGCAGCCGTTTGTTCCCGGATTGGCGCCGTCGAAGTCAACCTGGAAAGGCGCGTCGGAGAGGGTGAGAGCCCCGTGAGCGACGCCACCGCTTATGATAATGCTACTGAAGCTAAAACATATTACTTTTAATACTTTACTAATACTATGAAATTCTCAGAGGAGAGGGGTGAATCTCAAGCTAAAGTAAATACGTACCCATTGTTTGAAGAATCTTTCACAACAAATTGGTAGTGCATTAGGTGGTTTCTAGGCTGTTTGAGGGTGCTTTTGTTTGTGTTTTTTTCCTTTTCTCTTCATCCAATCCCATTATTTTCCCTATCATTCCCAGTCCAATTCTGTAATACAAAAGACAACATGCTAATGCATGGTCTAATACAGGAATTTTATGGATGGGAGGGAAGTGTGAGTGTGTGGTGGTGTTGGGGAGAGCAGGGAGGAAGGGGATGAGGAAGAAAACATTAATGATGGGGCAATGCACATATGCTGCAATCTATGAACGGATTAACCATAATTGTTGCATGAATCATATTTATCTTGACATGCGTATGAGTAGAGAAAATATATAGACGATTTAGGGTGGCTAGGAGCAAACATTTTCTTTGGGAAAGGAGAGAAAATTTCTCTGAAGAGTACAATCTTTTGAGTAGGGGGATTTAGCTTAGGGAGAAAAATCCCAATGGGTCCCCCCCCCCCCCCCCCCCCCCACACTTCTGTATCAACATAGTAATGAATCAATAATGATTAAAAATGTTAACGGAACACTGAAGAACTCACAAAAAATGAGCAAAATACGCCAAATTTGCACTTTTTTATTTACATTCATTGAATGTTATTTCATAATCCAGTTTTTAATCTGAAAAAATAGCTAAACCCTCTCTTTTTACGGGTCAAAAATTAAAAGTTAAAGCAGCAACAACAAACTATTGTGTATATGGATATGGGTAATGAATAATTCTTATTTCAGTCAAGGATGAAGTTATCGTGTATTTGCCATGAAGCAAGCATTTGTACTAGTAAAAAAAATTAGGCTTTCCTTTGTAGCTGAAGGACCATGCCATTTCACTTTACAACCATAATCTTTGTACAGATCACTCTATTTTTGCAATAATATTATATACAATGAGCATCAAATTAGAGTGGGTTTAATTACAATGATAAGCAGCCGTATTTTCCAACCCAAGCAAGAAATCATGCACAGATTAGGATATCATTAATCCACCCTTTATAAAATGAATACAAGACCGTCTGAACATGGTGAGGACAGCACTTGATGCCAAGGATTTGCCTATTCCAAGATATCATATCTAACTGTTTCGAACCCAGCAACTGCTAAAAACCAAAGAAAAATGTCTGGAACTTGTGTAAGTGCCCAATTTCTAAATGCCGAGCCTGATTGTAATAAATTACCAATCACATTGCTCAAATATGACTAAGAAACTACTGTTTTGGGCTTTGAAGGCCCAGGCTGAAGCTGAGATCAATATAATAAGTTGATCTTGAGTCATTTATATATATATTATACATAATGACTCAATTACATTTCTTAGCGGTGATTCATTCACCTTGGCTTGTGAATAAACTTGCTCATTATTGAAATATCTGGCGATCCCCAAGTCATACATACATACAAACAAGTCTTTTCATTACAGTTTGGCTTTTATTTGTTACAACACTGCAATAATGATAATACAATAATATTTTAGATAACAACAATTCCAGTTTAAATTTAATACCTAGTATAGCAATGTGTTCTCCAATTAAAGAAAGAAAGGCCATTTTTAAAATTGTCCTTTATATGTGGTTGGAAATGCTGTACTGATCATCTCTTTTAATTTTTTGGCTACTTCATGAATTCGAGATATTTTGGATTTACTTGTATTATCCATTCCTTCATCACAAGCTTTCTTCAATTCTCGTTTCATCATAGGTAAAATACATCTCTGTCTTACTTCACCGTCCACGACGTACCAGGGGACGGCAGAAATGAAAACGATATTCGCGTGTCGCGCGCGACAGAGTCGGAAAAATTACGCGCGCCCTGAGCTGTGAACTTTGACCCTTACATGTGCCAAGTCAGCAATAGTTACTGGGCCAACAAATCTAAAAACGCGTGAACCGGGTGCTAATGTCTGGACCGGGGAATAAGAGTTCTTTGGTTGGCACTTGCGACGGGTACCGCAGGCCTGTCTTTGGACTAGGAGTATTCCAGTCTAAAGGTGGGGGAGAAACGGAACAAGCAGTTTTATGGGCTCTAGAAGAAGGCTACAGGCTCGTGGACACTGCTGCAATATACAAGTGAGAGGGTTTTTTTAGTCACTGCTTGCACACTTTTCTAGCTGAAACTTCTAAGAGTTACAGTTAAAATAAGTGCATGACCTTAACTAATCCCTCAGTGAACTATGAGTTGTAGACTGAATGGCTTGCATCTTCCCCAGTTTTAGTGTCGTGTTTTATGTGAGCTTCATAGGCCTGCCCATTTGCTCTTCATATGATCACAGCATTGCAATCAAATTGTTGGACCACAGTACGAGAATCCTTTGTTGAGTCAACACATTGTAGCTTATAACAAGCTTTCTATACAATAGTGTTAGCTAGACTTAGCTTGCTCAACTATTTCTTTGTGTTTATAAGGAATGAAGATGAAGTAGGAGCTGCTATTAGAAAAAGTGGCATTCCTCGAGAGGAGATATTTGTCACCACTAAAGTAAGTTTGCTTTCGAATAGTTCATTCATTATTCTACTGACATTTTTATTGTTTTAGGTATGGGATAGTGACCATGGGAAGGAAACTACCAAAGCAGCTTTTAAGAAAAGTCTCAAGAAGTGAGGGGATCTAACTATTGTGGTATAATTGTCAAGTGAATTAAATGAACTGATCTTAGATCTAGTCTATAATTAGATTAAGATATCACTGCTGGGTTTAGGAATATGAGGCCTCGAGACCCCATGCAGCCTACTGGTAGAAAAAAGTAGGAAACTTTAGATGCTGCGTTTTGGCCGATTTTCCCAAAACCTGTCACATTTTATAGCAGAGTTTTAGGGATGTAGAAAACTAAGTTTCTTTCTCGGATATTTTGAAATTTGGTTCCCTGGGTGAATTTTTTTGTTACCTAATTTTTTAAACACAAACATTAAAAAAAATTGTTTTGTGATTTACTAATGAATTATATCAGTCACTATTGCATGGAACAGTACAATAAGGGAAGTAGTAGTCACGAAGGTATAGGTGTTTTATTGCTTTAGATGACCATGAATAAATTACTTTGGTGAACTTAGACTTTTTAAAGCCAGTGAAATGAATGAGACTTGATAATTTATTAGCTTTATGGTTGTTTTTGTTCTTCTACCTTTTAGCCTAGGACTGGACTACATTGATACATACCTCATCCATTCTCCAAACAAGGGCAAGATTCTGGAAACATGGGATGCCATGATAGAACTACAGCAGGACAAGTTAGTGAGGTCTATTGGTGTGTCAAACTTCAGTGATGAGCATTTGAGGGAGTTAAAGAAAGCAAGACCGAACAATATTCCTGCTGGTAAATGGATTAGTTTTCTCTCTATCTATGTATGTACATTTATAATGTATGAAGGTGGGTTTGGATAACCTAATTTTTAGTGTTTATCAAGGAGGAGCAGGTTGAAGTATATTCTTGGTATTTCTTGTATACCAACTGATCCTTGAGCGATCAGTGTGTGTGTTGTTGAAAGAGGTAGGATTATGTCTGTAGCATTTCAAGTTAAATATGGAACCTCCTGAATTGTTCCTAAAACATCCTGTTATGGGACTAACTTTTGTGGGTAACGCCCGAGGGTTCGTCTTTGGTGCTTCATTATTATTGTTTATTGTTGTGGCTTGTTATTATTAATCATTTATATAATAATTGGCGAGCGAACGTAGCGAGCGAAGCACTTACACGGTAATATATTGAGAATCGGGGATGTTTGTTTGTTTTTAGGATCTACTAAAATAATCGCTTTTTGTGTTTGCTTGGTGGTCGATCCTGTCCCCATACTCCACTAAATGGAATCCTTTGGTTTATCGATTTTTACCTGTATCATCAATTGTTTACCCATTTGAATTAGGTTGTGTCTGACATATCTTATTTTGTTCAGACGCAGTTATGTCTTACGAACTTAGGAGTTCATTTTTAGCGATGGTGGTAAGTTATCTTAGTTTTAGCCCTACACAACAGTATTGTTTTATTTGAAAATCCATTGTCCAATAGTCAAAGCACGAAGTAAGTCTTGTGTTGATATATCCAGTGAACAAATGTGTGTGAAAGTGTGGAGTGCTACAGCTACTGGCTAGCTAAAGAATAGTACTACCAAGTAAGCATATAGGCTGCCTCTACACAGCTTTTTGGCTACTGCTATAGTAAGCAAGTTTATACCATTAGGGTAAGACTATAAATTGTGTGGTAACTCCTTAGAAATGCATGTTTTATTTATTTAATATAAATTTTTCCAAGTGAAATAGTAGCGAGTGGTTACTATGGCATTGAAACACTATGTCATTGAAACCCTTACCATACATCATTGAAACCCCTTACCATATGTCATTAAAACCCTTACCATACATCATTGAAACCCCTTACCATATGTCATTAAAACCCTTACCATACATCATTGAAACCCCTTACCCTACATCAGATAAAACCCTTACCATACGTCATTTAAAAACTGCCACTTTTAAGTTGCTAAAGTGCCTTTTGTCAGGAACACAGATCATTTAGATGAAGCTATCACTACTATAATCAATGGCTACATAGCTATGTACTTGTAATTACTTTCAAAACTAAATAGACTACATGATGCCTTCTAAAAACTAGATGAACAGGATGTAAGACAATTGAAATGAATGTAGCCTTATTGTTACTTTTTTGTAATCAACTTATATCATATTCTATCTTGTGTGAATTACTTCTGGAACAATGGCTCGCTCGCCATTTGTGCTGAAGCACATCACTAGTAAGCTTTTCCAGTGACGACAATTGTGTGTGTATAATTCATTGCTGAGCCCAGTTGGTAAAGTGTTATCAGTAACGACGATAACAGTTGTGTTTATATTCACATGAATAAAGCTGAGCCTGGTTGGTAAAGTGTCATCAGTAAAAACGACTACAGTGGTGTGTGTTGCATGGGGTCAAGAAAAGTAAGTGAAAATAAAGCGTATTGGTGTAACTAAACCAAGTGGTAGAGGATAATAGAAATACTTTGTGCTACTGCATTCCTAATTTGCAAAAGTTAGTATGTCAAGTGCCTCTGTGTGGCGGAGTACTTGCTAGTTATTGTTTTATTTATTTTTATTTTTTGATTATTATTTTTATTTTTTTTATTTATTATTTTTATTTTTTTTATTTATTTATTTTTTTTTATCACTTCAGTCTATGTGTAATAATATCTGTAGTGAACCAGGTGGAATATAGTCCGTATTTACAAAACACATCACTTGTGGAGTATTGCCGCCAAGAAGGAATCCTTATTGAGGCTTACAGTCCTTTAACTCAGGGCAAAAAACTTAAAGACCCTGTACTTGTGGATATAGCGGCCAAGTATGTTAACTTGTTTCTCCTCTCCCATCTCTACTTTCCACATCCTCTCAACACAACATAAGTAGCTATGACTTTTATGGGTTAAAACAATGTTCATTTCCTCTTCAGATATGGCAAATCTTCGGCCCAAGTACTCATTCGGTGGAGTCTCCAGTCTGGGTTTTCCTGCATTCCAAAGTCTGTAACAAAGGAGAGAATTAAACAAAATGGCGATGTATTTGACTTTGTACTTTCAGATGAAGACATGACTACACTGGTAGGTTTAGTATAACGCTGTAGTGATCCAAGGCATGTTGTGAGGTACTAATATTGCTCAATGACACTTTGTGTTGTTGTTGTGGTTTTTCAATTAAGTAATTAGGTCGATGGAGAGTAATTCCATTATTGTGGCCTAGATCTTGCCCACTTTTTCTCTCATTTATGTCTTCAACAACAAACTGTTTCAAGTAACTTTAGTATCCAGGGTTTCTTACATTATTTTTAGGGGAGGGGAAGCTCCAAGTGAAACTAATCCTGAGTTCCACTTTTGTTAAACTAAACAAAATAAATTTATACCAAATTATTAGACAGAATGGTGCTTTAATGTTACTGCATTTGTCACTCTGTTATGCAATATATTGTTGCTTGTTCTTAAGTAATGAAATTTGCAATTCTTTAAGGGGGAGATTTATTTGGGATAAATTTAAGGTCCCCCCCCCCCCCCATACGTCCATGACAATCCTAGTGAAAAGTAAAATGATCAAAACCAGTTATAGCAGACTGCTACCTGAAAAGGGTCATCACTGGAAAATGTTTGCCTTGAGAAAAAAAAATCAATTCTCTTCTTTTTCCTATGCATGTAGCTATAAAAAAAAAACTTCTGTTACAATGGAAGATAATACTTTAACTTGGAGGATAGTATAATATACTCGGGGGGGGGGGGGGGGAGGAGGCTTTTGTTAATAAGGGATTCACCTTTTCTCGACCAACCCCTGTCCCTACCCCCCCCCCCCCCCCCTCCCCTTTTCCTGTACTCTAAAATTATTGTATATTGTTTGTATTCATTGTACTTGAAGAATGGCGTGGATGAAGGACTGAGAGTTTGCTGGAACCCTCTTGAGACCAAGTGGAGTCCTTAATTAAACCACTGAACATGTCACAATGTGCCAACAATTTTATATGTATGTACGTAGCAACTAGCACAGTACATTTTTATGATGCTGTTCTATGTAGTCTCTTTTATAATATATAATAATATATAATAATAATAATAATAATAATAATAATTGCTAGTTATTCATCAGCGGCATGACTGACCAGTTCTCTAGTACTTACTGGTGTGATGGCCTGTAAAAAGCCAGCAACGCCAGATCAGTTGGATTGCGTTTAGTGCGCGGTTAGCATAATATACCTAATAGTAAAACTATTTAGACATTACTCCTAGTTTTGTGAATATTATGTGAGCGTGTCAGAGACAACAACTAGCTTACTCTGAATTGTATGGTCCAGGCTGAAGAATAAGAGTTCTTCACTGTTATATTGTAATTTATACCACGTTTTTTGTTTTTGTTTTTGTTTTTTTGTTGTTGTTTTTTGTTTTTTTATATCTTATGGTCTACCAGTCTATTGCAGTCTCCTATAAGTTATAGTGTTATATACAAATCTGCTGTGGTGTCTTGCCATTTCTGATAGTCCCTTGTAATATCTTGCAGTTTAGTCTCTACAGTGTCTTTCAATATCTTATAATGGCTTATTTGCTGCTGCTTCAGAGTGTTACAGTGCCTTGATTTACAAATTTATGTAGAGTTGTGACTAGGGCCAGCCAGATTATACTCGAAATTTTTAGAATTATTCTTTTTCCTTTTCTTTTTTATTCTAAAAAATTGAGTTATTCCAAAAGAATAGCATAATTATTCTAGAATTTTTTGTATTATTCTCTTATTATTCTAATTAGAAATAAGTGAAATTGTAATAATTGCAGTATAGCTAGCTGTATAAAGTTGGTACATTATGAAATGAATGAGTAAAACTATCAGTCTCTTACTGAATTACTCAGTACAGAGGATTGTATATAGCTAGCTAATCATTCAGTGAAAACCTTGAACATCCCATAAAAATGTTCAATGAATGGAAAAAAAGCATGCTTTTCTGCAGCTGAAAACAGTTCAATTGTGAGAAACCTTACAAACCATTTGGAGGAAATGTGGATTACGGCATTAAAGAATTTTAATATGCTCGTAGATCCACATTCTCTTCCCTTCACATTTGTAGGTTGGCTGGTAATAATATATATTTTTTGTCAATTCTAATGCAGTATGATTGTTGAGTTGCTCACGAAGATAATTCATTTAGTATAATTCTTGATACAACCTCCTGACTCTGAGGCTAACTGAGACAGCCCCAGTATTTCAAACTTTTTTTCATTTTTTTTTTCATTTTGGAAATATACATATGACCAAAATAAACATTAAACATAGCATGGCCTAGTAACATTTCATCTTACTTAGTGGTACACAAGTTATCCACTATACTGATGCAGGTAGTTATTCATGTGATGACTTATTTCTGTTTATGTGGAGAATTACTCAAGGATTATATTAGATTGTGATATTATTGGCAACATAAAGTCAAATACTCAATGGTAATTTTAAAAACAAAATAGAAACAGCAAAATAGCTAATTGATGGCGATATTATTTCAGCTGATAATGATCAAATTAATTTGTCTACTATAAAAACGAATTATAAACTGGCTATTGTGTCCATGGAATTAGATCAGCAAATGTGTAAAGCCTTATGGATTTGCTAACCGAGGAATCCAATTACACATTTAATTGGGTAAAGGGACTTCTGTGTTAACCCTTTACCATCTGAGCAGCTGGGTTAAAAAAGTTGAACTAAAGGTTCAATCTGCTCTCTTGATTTTAGAAAAAAATATGGACTATCTCGTACCTTGCATGATATTCGTGTGGGTATCGTACCTGTGGGATACTTACCTAGAATGGCGGCAGGTAAGATGGTCTGTGCCCTATTTAAAAGTTAATTTGAAATGAACGAAGTATAGAGAAGCTACATTCTTTAGGCTTCAACCAGTTTTTGAAGCCAACCAGTTTTGAAGAAACCCGTGCAAAGTTGTTTCCAACTGTCCAGTAGGTCCCATGTAGCAGTTTATTAACACTAGTTTACTTGATGTTGTTGACTGTAGTAATTGTGCAGTCATCTATTATTATTATTATTCTTTCCTGTCACTGTTAGAGAAGGGTATACCAGACTTGCAAAAGTGTCCCATCAGAGCTTGCGTCAATACTTGACCAGAAGAAATTTGACAAGTCCAGAGTGTACCAGCTTGACAAGAGCTCCTACTCACTCTTTCAGAACTTCTTCAAGCAAATGGAGTTTCTGGTTAGCAGCAATGTAAATAGAGACAGTGAATCGAAACTGACTTCTCTCTTCTTTTATATTATTCATTCTTAGGTGATCATTATTATAGGGGGCATCCCATTCGCTTGGGCTGTGGCAGGTTCTATACTAAAATATTTAGGATTGAACGAGGAGTATGAGGTAAAGTTGCATTAGGCCTGAGTGATGTGTTTAAGCTCCTAGTGTAGGTGTATGTTGTGGCAACAGTATATATGCTGTTAGTATATATGTGTGTTGTGTTTGTGTAGGTGACACAATCAGTTGTGTTTTTGCTACTGGTAACACTCTATTCCACCATTGTGGAATCTCCCTGGACCATTTATGCTACCTTTGTGCTTGAAGAAAGACATGGTTTCAACAAACAGGTAAGTTATTATTGAGCTTAGCCTTTCCTCTTTTCAACCTCAACCTGTCAGGGTTTCATACAGGATTTTTTTCTGGGGGGGGGAAGTTTAGGAAGGAGGGGGGAGGGGGGCACATGTTTGATTGACCACACCTAATTTTATTGAAACCACACTCATTTGATTAAAAATCGTCTCAGGTCTAGAATTAGTGACACCAATCTTGGAAGACTAATGCGTATTTCAATTGAAGGACCTCAATTAACTGAAGTGAACTTTCACCAACTATTAGATATATACAAACAACAAACTCACAGAATGCCATTATAAATCATAACCACAGAATACCATTAAGTAGTAATTTATTTCATGAAATTCTGGGGCGGGGGGGGGGGGGGGGGGGATCCCAGGGCGTCCCTACCTCTGTATGAAACTCTGACTGTATTAGTAACAAAGTGAGAATCCTCTGATTATTTATTAGATGCTAGCAAGTACTCCACCACATAGTGGCGCTTGATGTACTAACTTTTTGCAAATTTAGCAATACAGCATAAGTGGATATAACGATGTTTTACCCATTCAACTTGTGATGACACTTTACCAGCTAAGGCGTTATTCATGAATACACGCTGTCATTGTTGTCGTTGTTGCTACTGATACACAAGCATATTATTATATAGATTTAAAAAACTTTGAGAGGACATTTTAGCTGGTAAGTCCTTATTCAGCTCAAACCGTAATAAGACAGTAGTATGCATAAAAGTCATAAATTGAGGCTATAATTGAAATTGTATGTATAGAGGTTTTCACAGCACTGCTTTTGACAAGAAATCATTAAATAAACAAACTATAACTTGATAATGATATAAAATATAAAGGGTTGATAGGCCTAAAAAAATAAGGTCACATTATTTGTGGACTATATTTGATTTATCATTTTATTTTAAACTCTGCATAATTGCTCAGACATGGGGATTCTTTGTGAAGGACCAGATCAAGAAGCTGTTGTTAAGTTCAGTCCTCACCAGTATAATCATCTCCGGTCTAGTTACCATCATCAAATGGGGAGGCCAATACTTCTACATCTATGCCTGGCTCTTTGTTTTAATATTTTCTCTGGTAAGAGCTATTGCAATGTTGATAGCACACTATTGCCCTTAACTGTATTATGGACTAAAATTTCACTTCTTAATTGGTAATAATTATAGGTGATGATATTTATCTACCACGACTTCATAGCGCCGTGTTTGGATAAATTCCGGCCTTTGCCCGAAGGAGACCTGCGTGTGGCTATCGAGAAGCTGGCCTCGTCCCTCAAGTTTCCCCTGAAGAAGCTGCTAGTAGTGGAAGGCTCCAAGAGATCTGCTCACAGCAATGCTTATTTCTATGGTTTCTGGAAAAACAAGTATATTGTATTGTTTGATACGCTATTGAAGGAGGGCATCATGGATCCTATAAAGCCAAAGGAAGAAGGACAGGAAAGTAAGGATTCTGGAGAAGAGCCCAAGAGTGGAGTGAAGGAGGATGCTAGTGATTATGAGAACACATTGGAGAAGGAAGTAGCTGAAGATGAGAAGGAAGTAGTTGAAGATGAGAAGGAAGTAGTTGAAGACGAGAAGAACGGTGACAAGAAGGAGAAAAAAGTGAAAGGCTGTACCACGCCTGAGATTTTAGGAGTACTGGCTCACGAGCTGGGCCATTGGAAGCTTTCACACAATATCCAAATATTGACCATCTCTCAGGTATTGATGTACAGTTTCTGGCGAACATTAAACATTTACTAAAGTACATATTTTGTATTCAATGGGGATAGGTAATGTGGGGGGTGAAGTCTCAGAAACTTCCAGTATTAATGCGATTTACAAAGAAAAGCAACAAAAGATTTCATCATTGTAATATCTCTTGTTTATGTGGTCCACTGTTCAGTATGTTTTGAGCCGTCAGTCTTGTTGACTAGTTTTATCACTTGTCATGTGAGCTGAAGGAAGTATCGCTACTCATCGAGTCATTTCTATCTTCAATGGCCCATTGAACTAAACAAACATCCAGAGGTCATGGTCTGGTTCAAACTCTCAAGTTTGTTTAATTGTGACCTATGACCACTTAGTAATTAAATTGAAGTGTAACAAGGTGTCACTTTTTTTTCCTTTTCAGTGACTGTCGTCATTTTGTGTCTTTACAGGCAAACTTGCTGCTGTTACTGTTTATGTTTGGGTACTTTATGAACCAGCAAGACATGTACTCCAGCTTTGGGTTTCCTGACTCCGCCCCCATTCTGATTGGCCTCATCTTATTCCTTCAGTTGGTGTTCATGCCATACAATGAGGTGAGTAGCATTTTCTTGAGCATACTCTAAAGATTACGATATCTCTTCATTGTAGGTGTATTCTGTTGCTCGATGTTGTATGAATTAACTTTTTCAAAGTATAGCTAAGAGGGATTCATTTAGGGGGGGGGGGGGGGGGGGGGGCACTCGCCTCCCCTTGAAGTAATTCACCCACCCCCCTTGAAATATTCTTAAAATTTGTAAGCAAAATGCTAAGTTAAAAAATGAATAATTGTGAAGGTGATTGAAAATGCTTAATCATAACTTTATTGCTGTTCTAATTATTGTCTTGGTAATCTAAGCCCATCTCCTCTTTTATCTTAATTATGTATGAAAGTTATGACCCCCTTGAGATAGCACAAGCTCAATCTCACCCCCTCTTAGATTAATTCCTAAATGAACCCCTGGCAAACTGATGACATTAGGATCTAGCCAACTGCTAGCCCAAGTTATCTCAGTGGTTTAATGAAAGTAGTTACACATTCATACTTGTATGCAGTTCGAAAGCTCACCCCTTAGTTGCTAGACACCTTCGCTTAGGGATAAGAGAATTTTAAACTGCTGAGTAACTTATAGAATTGCTGCAGATAACTGCAGAGAAAAGATGTACAAAATCACCAAAGAAGGGATAAATAATTCACATAATTTCCCAGTTTAATTCACACACCTTCCCAGATCAGTTCACCTACTTGACCCTAATTAATAGACACTAGACTGCCTAGTCATCATGAAATCATGCCCCAGGCAATACCTGACAAGGCTATACTGAGTCTGCAACCTGTGTAATGTACCATGCTGAGTACACTTTCCCCCTTATCCTTGCATCTTGGGACCAAAATATATCCCAATTACTCTTGTAGAAGTTCATCAACTGTTAGCACTGCACGCATGCTTTGCGATGATTACTGAAACCACTTGGTCAGTCTGTGAATCAGTCAACAGTGGATCTGAATGGGGGCCCCTCAAGAGGTATAGCTATCTCTGCACTATTGGCTTCTTACCAAATCCTATTGGACTCCTGCCACCAAAATCTTTTTTTTATTTATTTTTATTTTTATTTTTTTTATGTTGTTGTTGTTGTCTTTGTTTTTGGCGGAAGTGTGAGGGGATAAAGCACAAAGTGTTTAGTATGTTTGCAGTAGATAATTGGCTCAGTGTTTTTACTAAATGCTCATTTACACCCCGGTGTGGCCAGCTATTCTCTACCAATACTTTTTCAGTCTCAATAATATTTTGTAGTCAATACAGTGCACCCAGTTGAGAAATGTAAGTCCTCATAAAAGACAGCAATGTGCATCGTGCATGTTGCTCCATTATGATACAACAGTGGCGTAAGGTTGATTTCACCAAGGTTAGAGCATGCAGTATTGGGTCAGATTGGAAATACAATCCTAGTTCAAGTTTCCAAGTGTGATGTTATAGAGAAGCCCTGACGTGTGTTTATTGACATAACTAACTCGTGCCCAGTGCACTTATGAGAGTTATTGTAGTGCCACAGCTATGCGCTGATAGACTGAGTTTAAACAGAGTAATTCAAGTTGTGATTTAAAATCTGTATTGGGAGTATTGTATGTGATAGATGTGTGGTTGGTATTGCTACTAGGGAGGACTATGGGCTATAATATAACACAAAACATGGGAATTGGAGAAAGTGGTTAAAATTTCAATTTACTGGCATAATATTACTGAGTATTGTTTTGTTTTGTTTTGGTTTTTCAAGGTTGCATTTTGTTTTGAAACAAAAATAATTATGTTTATTCTTATTATATTATAGATCATGTCATTTCTAATCACTCAGCTAGTGAGGAGGTTTGAATACCAGGCAGATGCCTTTGCTCTCTCTCTTGGCCACTCCAAATCTCTGAGCTCAGCCCTGGTGACCTTGCACCAGGACAACCTTGGGTTCCCAGTCGCTGATCCTCTCTACTCCGCCTTCCACCACTCCCACCCTACTCTATTGGAGCGACTCCAGGTTCTCAAGACCAAGGCAGACTAACAACCTGATTATTATAGCTGGTCTTACTGTATGTTAGTCCTAGCACCAGTTGCAGCACTCTTTATGATGAATATCATTATTATTTGAAGTGTTTGCTCGCTTGGCATGTGGTAATTATTCTGGCGGTGCGGTTGATTGGGTCGGCATTCCTACGCGCTCTCTATGAATAAAGTTAGAGGAGTGGGAGGTCCGCTGAGTTTGTATGTACGCAGTTTTCTGGAGTAGTTCTAGAAGGAGGTACAGCTTAACTTGTTGCAATGGGGCAGAAGTCGTCCCGCGCCTTGGTCGTGGAGATTAGACGAGCTGTGCGCGAGAACAGGCGCGATCTACCGGAGGTGGAGCTCAAAGACCTGCAGCTTACCGAAAGGGCTGTCCGCAAGCTAGCAGATGCGCTCAGAAAAAATGAGTAAGTGAGCTATATCTAAGTATTCCATAGCACTTAACTTAAACTAAAGTACTGGTCAATGAATAGGGGAACAGTTCGTTTGTTTGTTTTTTATTAAGGGGAGAATGTCTTTGAAGAATGATAAACGGAATTAAGTCTCAACAATATTTTGCCATTACTTGTATTTCTTCTGTTACTTAACACTTCATAATCATTGATATAGGTCTGAAATCATTATTTATCAATGACCAATCTGTATGCCATAAGCTTTAATACAATGTATAGCTCATACTGGATTCATCCGTAATGTTCTTTACAATGCAGTGTTGTGTGGCATTTGTCTCTGAGTGGATGTGATGTGACTCTGCCGGGCATACAGGCCGTGTCCAACCTTCTGTGCAGCTCCTCCCACACTTCTAACATACGGAAACTCAATCTGTCCAACAATGAGAATGTAAGTTTACTCATTTTTCTGACAGCTCCGAGCAGGAGCTACTGAACAGGTGGATATTTTCAGGAAATGAAATTACAGAATGCTACTTGGTGTTGATTGAGTGTAATCATAAAGCCGTCATTACAGAGGCAGAGGCAGCAAACCAAAAATGGGGCGGGGGCTGAAATCAACAACAACTGTACAGCATAAATTAGCAAAAATTTGGCCAAACCAATTTTCAGTTTGTTCCAAAACTTTCAGCTACGAAATGTATTGGTGTAAACAATTGTGCACACCAACCACTGAAATCAAATTTGTCTCTAGTGTGGGTATGGTTGTTCAAAACAGGTTAATTAAAGGGAGTGGCTTTTGATACTCTACCTTATATGCAGGTTGTTAAGCGGCCCCAATTTTGTTAATCCCTCTTGTTAAGTGCCCAACTTTTATTTATATCTTATCAACTTGAAACTCCAGAATCAGTTTTGACATGCGCAGTGCACTCAAGTGGTGGCATCGATGGCAGAATTAAAATTATGCATTACATGTATATGATATGTTTGACCACACCCATGGTCGGACCGGTTAAAAAGTACTTTCTATGGGTCTGCAAGACACCCTATTGAAATCAATCGGACCAATAGCTATTTGGCAACTGATAATAACGCAACGACTCAGAGAAGTCAAATATATTGTCTGAGAATATTGTCGCTGTGAGAACGCGTTGCAATAAAATAAGCCTCAGGTAACATAATACATATATTTGCAACTTCTCTTGCAACTGCTAGCGGTTACACACACCTGGCAGAACCAGGATGCCTGTGCAGTAAGCAGGCACTGTGAGTGCAAGCAAAGCTCCAGGAGCCAGGCTAGGAACCCCAGGAGAATAAGCCTTCCTCACAGCAAGTGGTGTGGGAACTCTAAGTCCCACCTGGACCTTTGCTGATTCATGAGAAAAGGCCTTGAATTTGCACCCCAGCAAATTCCAGGCACCCAATCACAGCTGGGTAGACTGGTGGGGCTGGTGGGAGGCAGATGGAAAACTATATGGAACACACACACTTAAACATGTGAAGTATGTGTGTGTGTGTGTGTGTTCTTTGCAGTCAACCATGAAGACTATATTAAAGTGTAATAATTATAATAATAGATATTGATTGAGGAAATAATAAATAATTGTATTAGTTGATGTGCAAATTCATTTTCAGATTGGATCGGCAGGTGCAGCTTGTTTGGCTGAAGTTCTGCGTACCAATGGAGTATTGGAGCACCTGTCCCTCAACAACTGTGATATCGGGGATGAGGGCATGCAACCCATAGCCAATGGTAAGATCTCGAGTGTCATGCTCACACTATAGTTCACCATTCATACTTGAACATACAAGCTGTGCTCTATTCTCTCTCTCTCTCTCTCTCTCTCTCTGTGTGTGTGTGTGTGTGTGTGTGTGTGCTGATGATATCGTGATTTCTCTGCATCTTTAGCTTTGGCACAGAATCGGACTCTACTCACGTTAGAACTTGGCACCAACAATTTGACCGACCACACGGCCCAGCTCATGGGGGCCACACTCCAGACCAACATGACTCTGGAGGGTCTGTCTCTCTGGCAGAATGACATCTCTGCACAAGGAGCCCATGACCTTGCCGATGGGTTGAAGGTGCGGTAACAAGTGCAACAAACCACTTAGTTGTTGTTGCTGCTGTTGTTGTTGTTGTTGTTGTTGTTGTTGTTTTAATAATTTCATTATCTTCTTTTGCAGTTCTATCCCTTTGAGTCAGGTCATTGAGTGTAGGCTGATGAGATTTTATTTATTTGAACATTTGCTTGAAAACATTTCAAATCAGCTGGTGAAGTGCTTGATTTCATATATAGCTGCTCTATTAAGTGATTGCAGACACAGTGTGTTAATTTCACTCTGTATTGTATTTCAGAACAACCGAAAGCTGCTCTGGCTCGGCCTAGGCAGCAACTATGTTGGTGCGGATGGAACGTGGGCACTGTGTCAAGGTCTCCATGACAATTCAAGTTTGCTGTGGCTGGGTCTGGGAGGCAATGAACTGGGAGATCGGGGTGCATTGCACCTGGCTACTTTACTGCAAAGTAAGGATTGTGTGGTAGCTGCTGTACAAATGCCCAGGAAAGACTTGGCAATTAAATTGTTGAAACACAAAATATTGACAATCATGCAGCACTCACTTGATTTGCTTCATTGTAAGCCTACTCTTTTTTAAGTACACAATGCAAGACACATAGCAGCACTAAATAAACACATTGAATTGCATTGTTATTATAATTGTTGTTGTTATTATTATTATTATTATTATTATTATTATTATTATTATTATTATAGGTCAGGCTTCTTGTCTACGTTCTATTGGGTTAGGAGGCAATGATATTCACGATGAAGGAGTGGAACATCTTGCTAACGCCCTCAAGTCCAACTCAAGATTGCAGTCTCTTGGGCTAGGTGGCAATCAAATAGGTGTGTGTTTGTGTGTTTTTGTGTATGAACTCGGGAGGAGAGATAAGTAAGTCATTACACACAAATACCTGCTACAGACCCCAAGAATAGATTTTAAAATAGAGGTGGTTCTATTTGTGTATGTAAAGATAGCATAGACTCCAACTTTTTTCAAATTAGCTTCAGAGACCGTACGTATCTCCTCCCCCCTTCATTTCTACTACATTTACATGTAACTACTCGAGCAACAAATATTTCTTGTAGCACGCTGCAAATGATATATAGTGACATTTCTGTAATTTGTAAGTTAAGGAGTAAGTGACTATGGTAATTGTAATTATTAACATTGCTGTAGCTTCCTTGCACTGTTTGAAAAAGAGATATCAAACAGGTGTGGTCATGACAACTTTTCTTATAATAAATTGTGATTAATATAAATGAAATGCTTCAAATTTGGATGCTGATTGGTATGAATTTTCGCTGCACAGAAAAATGTTTTCCTGTTCGAGTGTGATTTTTACCAGTTGTATTTACACTGCCGTGCACTATCTGCATTAGTGGAGGTGAGCGAGGTCCTATTTATAGACATATAGGTGAAAAAATATCTCGATACGGATGATAATTCCTCATTGATATAATTTTAGCTAGCTGACAATTTTCTAGGACAAATGAGGATACCTTCTAGGACTTGGGACAAAGTAAAAAACAACAACATCCAGGGCAGTCCTTGAAATTTCAAGACTGTTGGGGTCTGTATAATAGTTAGGTGCTGCCTCAGCGATTTTAAGTTCCTGAAGACCCTAGGCTGTAGTACACTGCCACTAGGGCCAGGGGCCCTAAATACGGTAGTTCACGACGACTGTGCAGCGCCTAACTAATTTAAAGCATAGCGACATTTCCACACAATGCAATCGATGGTGAAGCACATTGCCTGATGAATTTTGAACATAGCTACATTTCCTAACACCTCAATTGGAGGGACACTATGTATCCCTGCCCTCAAGGCAGGACACTAAGTTAATAATGTCCTTCTATAAAGGAACTAGTATAAGTGATTTTGAGTCTCACTGTCAAAATACAAAAACTACATCAATGAAGTACCAAAGGTGCAAACCCTCAGCACTACTATACGCTAGCTAGCTATTACAAAATCTGGTAAAAAAATAAAATCAAAGTTCCATCGAACTGGGATGTGGTTTGAGTTTTAAAATCCTCCCCATCTTTCGTAAAATAATCTCTGTTGCTATTTATAATTATATTCTAGCTGACGATGGAGGCCGAGCACTTGGAGAGATGCTCAAAAAGAATCAGGAACTAAAGAAGCTACTGCTGTCCAGCAATCTGCTTGGTGACAGTGGAGTAACTTACCTTGCCGATGCCCTAACTGTCAATACTGGACTGAGCATGCTATTGCTGGCAGACAACCCGTTTGGTGATGAAGGAGGATGGAAGATGGCCGATGTGCTGTGCAGGAGCAACAGATCCCTGCAAGTGTTGGACATTCATGGCACTAGGATGACCAAGCAGGCAGAAAAACAAGTAAGCAGCAATGTTGGTTTGGCTTCGAGTAGCATGGGGGTGTGTCTCCAACCCCTCCCATACACCAACAAGGAAAAGAAATTTTTTTAGGCCTAGTATTTTTTTTTCAAGTCATAATAAGTAGTAGTGGTTGTTATGGCAACAAATGTCATTGAAAACCCTTTACAAAAAAATACAGAAGCTTAGCCAGTTACAATTACTTCTTTTTTTTTGTAGTCGTACTTTGTGCAGTCTCGTGAGAGACACGGTTTGCATAATGTGTTGTTGTTGTTGTTTTCTGGAGTAAGTGATGCAGCCTCTAGAGAAAATAAAAATGTGACAGAAATGCAGCTAGGAAATTGTGTCTCAATTATTCAACATCAATTGCTTATGACTAAAATGAGGTTCATTCCCATCCATAACTAGACAGATTGATAGGATATATTTCAACTGATCACATATGGGCTTGCATTTGCATTAACATCTTAGAGCCGTGCTACAAAGGAGACTTGATAACTGTATGGGTTCTGATACAATTCTGTGAGTGATAGCAAGTAAATTTGATTGATTACAACACCAGCCGAGATTAAAAATTGTGTCCGGTATGCATACTATAATCTGTGTATGTGATTTAGGTGGTGGATTTCCTTAACAGAGACAGTGTGCTCACCAAGCTGGGATCAGGTTATGGGGAGACAGTTTCCAGGCATGCAGCTTCAGGTGCCCAACAAGTTCTGGGGCAGGCCAACAGACAAGCTCGCCAAAGACAAGAAGAGCACTTCAGACAACAGGCACCCAGCACTGCAGCACCTCTCACACACTCACAGCTGGCATCCCAATTATCACCATCACACCTCTACTGATCACACTCCACCTTCCTCACACTCTATGTACGCGAGACTACAAATATCTGCCATATCTCAACAAGCTTCTTTTTTTTTTTTTGCTGATTATTATTTATACTACATGCATCAATGTGGACTTTTCTATTTTTAAACTAAACTTATGGAAGAATAAATCAGAATGTCACATGGGGTCTACAGAGCTGTATTGGTATAATTCTAGTTGTAGTTAGTAACGAAACTAACAACTCCCTGTTGAAAATGTGCACACTTCTCAATACAAATGGTACAATAAATACTATATTATATTAATGATGACAATACATAGGTAAAAACAAATGAATTTTGCATTTGGGACACGTGAGATATTGAGACAAAAAAAAAAAGAAAAAAAAGAGAGAGAGTGAGAGAAAGAAAACTAACAACCCTCTTTCTGCTACTTGCAACAGGTTCTAGTCGTCTTTGCCGGTCTGAAGAAGCTTGAGTGCTTTGTTGAGAAACTTGATAGCACCTGGAGTGTCATCATAATCAAGAGCACTTGAAGCAAACTTGCAGTACTTCTGTGTTTGGGTCACTTCTTCAGGACCCAGCTTGACAGCAGCACTTCCGCTGCTGCTACTTCCTCCAGAAGGAGCCGGAGATGGAATGGAAGTGAAGCTGCTGCTGCCCCCACTTCCAGAGTTGGGATATGGAGGATAAGGGGTACTATCGGAAGGCATTGAGGATGGAGCAACAGGAAAGGTAGGGTAGGAAGACATGTTGGGGGTTGGCTCAGAAAATGTACTGCCTGGCCCGGGCATACTGCTATGGGGGATGTTTGTCCGTGGCACTGGAACAGGTCGGTCTTGATTGGATGGAGGTTGCGGAGGATAGTAGCTACTTGTGGATGGACCAGGATCTGATGGTGCCCCACCTCCATAGCCAGGCTGGGGCATGGGAGGTCCTCCGAAATTGTCTCCTTCGTATTCCTCTTCTTCCTGTACAGGCGGCCCAGGAGTGGGGGTAATACCTGCCTTCAAACAACGCTCTATCTCTACAGCCTTCCACTTAGCATATTTAGTCAGCTTCTCGATCTAATCATTTCGTGTGTGTGTGTATGTACATACGTAAAATGTAACCATGAGGTGACAATAATATTACACACATAAGTGAGTTTTGCTAGTCAGTACAAGTATTCTTATCATGCTGTCCCCCATACTGTAACCTACGTACCTGTTCATCTACTTCTCCAAACTGGTTGAGGCATGTCAAAAGATATGAGGCCGAATAAAAACATTTGGTAACTGTCCTTCACGTACAAATACACAAACAAACAAACAAATAACACAACACACACAAGTATGTCAGCATTTTGATATCAGATATAATTAACAAATACCTTATTCCAGAAATCCCAATACAACTACAGTCACATTTTTCAAGCAGAGAGTAAAATATTGAAACACCTAAACAACTGAAGTCTAATTTAGGTTCCCAGAAAGAAAATACATGTACATGGATTTGTAAAAACTTCACAATCTCTCAAATATTGCCAGCTTTCATATAATAATGACATAATTAGATAAATTGATTAAATACTATTGAGTAGAAATCTAAAAAAAAGAAAATAATAATAATAATAAAAAGAAGATAAAAATACATAAATAAAAAAAAAAGAAAAAAAAAGTGGTATATAACTCAAGCACAAGCAATGTCTAAGTTTGTAATCTGCTAGTGAACAATACAACACTACACTGTATGCAATTCATAGTACTGAATATAATTCTAGAGACAGCTCTTCCTATAATGGTACCACAACACAATGGTATTATGGTGAACCAGAAACTACTAACTTGTCAAAAATTCCTTGTCGATCTTTTACATCTGCTACATTGAACATCTTCAAGCCAATGCTCTCCACATGGGACTGGGCAACCACATTATCGGATACACACTCTGCAAGGCTTGGGTTCCTCTTTAGTACCACCTTCATCTAACCAAATATCAATAAATCATTATGTAGATTAAAATAGTAGCAACCAATGAACCAACCTTTTCCACACTGTCCATCAAGTTTAAAAGATAGACCTTGGCAGCTGGATCTCTCTTAACTTCACCCATGCCTTCCTGAATTGCATACATTTTCACTGCAATAAATCATACAGTGAAGTAACAACTTTGTAAATACATTAATGGGCGAGTGAGACACAGGTGTAACTCAATGGGATTCATTTTTACACACAACCTCTTGTTTTGCACACATTCCTAACTATGGCAATTGGTAAAGCATTTTAAAAATGATTAGAGAGTAATGAACTCATCAACAATTTCTGGGAGTTAACGGGATCATTAACTGAGGTTAATAGGCAACGACCAATACCGTACGCAGGCGCGTTGTAGCAAGCAAAGTCTAGATTCGAGCGAGAGTGCAAGCTAGAGTGGCCGGGGCAGAGTAGTTAGATCAAACGTACCTCCTGCCCACCCCACAATATCAGTAAGGGGCTAGTGCCCCTACTGTTGACAGGTACCTGCAGGGCCGAGGGGGAACGCCCACAGGGCTCACCCTATCAACTATCCTGACCAATTCCAGCACGGGGGTGAGTCAGGAACGCGGGGTGACAGCCTTAAAAGACTATGTTACTTCTCTTATGCAATATTTAATGGCAAATAATCTTTGGTTTCAATTTTTGTTGCTAAATATTACACTAGGACACAGGGTTTGACTTTTGCATACCGTCAAAAGGGAATATATCTCCATTTTAGTGTGCTGTTAAGTACTTCACTAGTTTCCTGAAAAATAGAGGTGAAGAAAACTATAGAGATATCTGGTGGCTGTAGCTCATAGTGAGATCTTGTTTTAGATCATACTATAAAGAACATTTTATCGTATGAATATAAAGGAAATTAGTAAATCGTAATGTGTTATAAAAATGTATATCTTACAGGTTATTAATAAGATAGAAGATTCCCATAATTGAGATTTTATATGTAGTCAGCAGTCCAGTCAGCAGTTTATTTGTGTTGGGAACTTAAGACAATATAAAATAAGCTTGACGCAGTGCTCAGACTTCTATCAACTTGTAATAGGGAAAAGGGGAGTGTGCACAGTAAAATGAACTAGATAATTCAAAACTATCCTTGCCAGAATTGCGCAGCCCCCATATTTGTATTACAGACAACAGACTAACACTGAAAGCAAATCTGGAGGAGGAACATAAAAGAAATGCCAGACCTTGTTCCTCTCTAGTTCAAAGAAGAACAATAAAACTAGGCAATAATTCGATCCTGTCGAAGTTTATAAATTTTGGCTTACAGTCCAGAGCATTAAGAACAATCTATGTATCCTATGGAGATGGACATAATAGCCTGAAAGATAAAATACAGGTTTCAATTTTGTACTGTTCCTTATGGGAAAGTTGTGGTAACGTTAAATAAAACTACAATATATGGCAGCACATTCGATGTATACAACGTAACAAGTCAAACTGAGGGGATTGTTTTTCGGCCTTTTAGAGGGGCATTTGGCGCCCTGAAATTTTTAATTATTGTGATCTTCATGGTGACACTTACAATTTAGTGATTTGACCCTTCTCAAGGCTGGTTCCCTGCTTAAAGGGCTGCTCAAATAAGTAAGCGCTACTACTGGCCAATTAGGTAATTATGCAACCCACCCTTAAGTTGCACTCACCATGATAAGCAACAACAGGGTCCCTTTCCTCAAACTGCTTTGAGAGCGTAATATAGGGCTGTATTTTCTTTAAAGACGAAGGCAATCCAGGGGAGGCCATGTCGTATTAGACACTATTCTGCCCTCACCGCACTAACTATCTCCCTAGCTATTAGCTCAGAGCTGCAACACACACAAGTCGTACGTGTTGTTGTTAGCAAGCCCAATTTTGACGACCTACCAAGTTTATTTCCTTGTGACTATCACGTGATAACCAGCGCGCTCTCTCTCTCTCTCTTTCTCTCAAGCTATATATATAACGCTCTAGACCCAGCCCACAACAGCATTCTGGTAAGCTATTTACTTTTTACTCTTCAAGTATTCCTATCTTAGTATCTATTTGTTTAGTAGTGGTAGTGGAGTTAAAGTTCTTGGACAATTTGCAATGAGAGAGATAAAGTAGTCGTTCTAGTATCACAAGGTAAGCAACAGAGAGAAATGATTGAAAGCTTTTCTTTTGCGAATTTAAAAGGTGCTGCTGTGTGAGAAGAACCACTTAACTTAGCTTATCAGTACTGTACCTGCATATTGGCTCAATTAGAGGGCTAAGCAGTTGGAAGTGTGTCGAGATAATGGCTCAGTTGTTAGTATTTCAGCATCCTAAGACTTAGCTAGTCCTACTTAGGATGGGTTTAGCTATTCTATAAAAATCTAACTTTTGGTGTTTAAGTTAAAAACAATGCTAAGAGCAACAACTGTGTAGTTTAATTGCTTTCAACTAAGACATCTACTATTTGTGTTTAGCAATAAGAAATAAATACTGTGTAAATGGTCCATCAGTATGGCAACTAAAGTTTGCATGGTGGCAGTGATGACTGTGTAGGTGGCTGCTATGTGAGTGTGTACATGGGTGAGCATTTGTGTGAGTGTACGTGGATGAGCGTGTATGTGTGTGCATTTGTGAGTGTGTGTGTATGTGTGTGTGTGTGTTACATCTTAACAGAGTTGAAGGTTTCAGTCAACCTATTAGCCCTTGTGCTAACTGGCATTGTTGAAAGAAGTGTTAGTGTGTGTTTAGTGACAGAGGTTATTATTGCACCACCTTGGGGGATGTATGGGCTGATGAAGTCCCCTGGATATTATACAAATAAGGAAATATTTGAAGTTCTGTACTTAATTCCAGTCGGAGAAAAGGACAGTTTTTGGTGTGTGTGGTTTTTGGTGTGTGTGTGTGTGTGTGGTTACTAGTCAGCAATTGTTTTAATTTTGGTTCACTAATATTTCAGTTTTAGTCGAACTAATTGTCAATGTTACCTTACAAGTACACACATTAATTTTTTAATTATTTCTACCAATGAAAATGACTTTCTCTGCAGTTGGCCTCACACCCATTGAAAATGGAATTATAAATATAGATACATAATAATGATGAATACACAAAATACAATATAATAATACTACTAATAATTAATAATAATAAATGGAAGAAACATAACTGGTTGGTGACCTTTGATAATTATAAGTTATAAGATGTTGAATGAATGAAGTATGCATTCGTGTGTGATTATTCTCAAGAATTAAATAATGTGTGAGGGATTAGGACGAAGTGAGCAGAGCAGCTAGATATAGGGGAGAACCAAGTGATAAGATGTTGATAGGAATACAGTATCAAGAGAGCAGCTAAATGAATTTTGTGCAGAGTGGGCTGCTAGACGTGTGGAGAATACATTGCTACCAGTCCTGCTATGTGAGAGTTCTAAATAGCCCAGCACCGGTGCTTGATTTGGATGTATTGTTTGTGGATGGATAGAATGATTCAATAAGTTGCTTTATTTATGGGATGGAATAACTAATCGATGATTGTTGATAAACTAGAAAATTGTGTGATATGACTTTTGGGGATTGTGAAGTTGTAGTAAGATCATCAGTTATCTGGTGTAAGCGAGTACGTGTCGGAGCTAAATATGAATGATACAGTCAAGTGTTCTTTCTTGTACAAGGACACTGTTTCACACGTAACTTAATAGAGTGGATGATTGGAACATGCAGTGATAGTTACTTTTAAAAAAAAAAAAGTAAGTGAAAAAGGGGGAAATGGAATGGCAATGCATATTTAATATTAGAATGAGACCTATAATGAATCATGCTGGCTTATCAAACAGCCCTCTGTCAGTGAAGATGCATGTTTATGTGATGAAGTATCAGTATGGGCTAATAGAGCGCAGGATGCTTTAGAGGTGATATACTCTCTGCGGTATTATAGCGAAGCTTGAGGGACAGTGAGTCAGTAGTGGCATGAAGTGTGTACGAGTGTAGTTGCTTGGTGTATTGGCATTTACCTGTTGACTGGGAGTAGTTTTTGTTGGTATCTATGCAAGATGCCTGTGGTACATATCTGTGCATTCCATTGGATTGTGTCGATGTAGTGAAGTCTATTTCACAACTCACTCACAAACACAGTATGATTGCTCGATACACAATGAAAGTGCTTGTGTATTAGACCTATTGGAAGCCTGTTTTTAAGGAAATAGAAAAGAGAGGGTGAACGTAGATTTCTGTGTCATAGCATGTTATGCGTTGGACACAAGCAAGGCTAGTTATAGAGTTAAAGGATTGAAGAGGATTAGGTTTATTTGTGTGCTAATCACAAAGTGCAGTAGACTTGTATTGGAAGAACACAACGTTCACTCTTTTCATTTAAGTAAATATGCAGCTATGAAAGAAAGGTAGAAGAAGGAATGGTCAGGCGTGGCAAGATTTAGCAGAAGTCTTGCCAAATTACGGTACTGATCCTGTTGTTTAGACTGTCTTTCTTTCTGCTGTTCGTGTTTGTAGTACAAGCACAAACACAGGATTGTTACATTTTCATCCCCCACCATCTGTGTGAGTAATGATACTGTTGGAGCAGTGGTTGAGTAAAAGGTGCAAGAATAGCATAATACCAGTAGTCAGTGTGTTGGGTTGCTATTTACTTCACTAAAGTAGAAGGGGTTTGCAGTTAGTAATCGTATTGCTCAGTCTAACTCCAAATGTTTACTTGCATTGGTAGTGGTAAATTTGGCAAAATTCACATGGCCAGGTTAGGGCATTGGATAAGACAATGGATGGGGAACAAACTTAGAATGGCAAGGTATAATAATTCTTTATACATAGCTCGTTAATGGCACTGCAAGTAACTTGATAGAGTTTGACCAGATGTAAAACAGTAATGAGGAAAAAATTGAAAATTTGTAGCCCAAATCAATGGGCTTACGTGTTCTTGTTTCTGTGTGCTCTGGTCCAGTGGTATTGCCTCTGGTCCAGTGGTATTGCCTCTGGTATGCACTCTGTCTGTTTATATAAAATGTTTACATCCTCTATCCATTCCAAAGAATCCTTATCAACAGTGGTGCAAGTTTCAAGTCTGGAGGTTTTAAGTTAAATTTTAGACCAGATCTTAATATTAATTTGTAGTAGCACTATGTTGAATGTTTTACTGTGGGTGTATGTGTAGAGAAGCTTTCAAAGATGTGAGGATTTGATCTTTATTAAACTGAAAGTAGTTGTTATTGATTTGATTCCATCTTGTTGTGGAGTTTTTGTCTTAAAAGAGTCTTTGAAATTAGTCGTTGCTAAAGCTAAAGCTAGTATTTATAATAAATTGAAAGTAAATATAATGGATGGCATATACATGCACTGCAAACTCCTCTTCTTCCCCAACCCCCTGTCTCCCTCCCTTTTTTTTTCTCTTCAGGATATGCACATTAATATAATTTCACATTTCCTTGTAGGCTGTGGCAGTGATAAAGCTAAAACCTTCTTCTTGTTGGTAATACAGTAGAATGTCAGTTATCCAAACACATTGGGACAGAGAAGTGTTCAGATCACTGAACACCATAGAAAATGTATTATAAAACACTAATGAATGGGCGTGGTCAAGCAGTTCTTCATGTCCACATGTGCTGCTATTAGATTTTGGGTGTTCAGTTAACTGAAGTGTTCGGATTACTGACATCCTACTGTAGTAGTAGTAGTAGTAATCATCATCATGTTATTTATCATCATTATAAATTCATCAGAGATATCCGAGAGGTGGGCCCGTAAAGGGAGCAGAAACATTGGTTTTATAATAGCGCTGAGTAAAATATACTATTTTATGATATGGTTATAGTACCACACTATCACTGTTTGATAATGAATACCTTTTTGTCTCTATTTATACAATTTAATAAGTTCAACCAGCTTTGGAGATTAAGTTCAACCAGCTTTGGAGCTTTGGAGATTAAGTTCAACTAGCTTTGGAGATAAGAATAGTAGTTGCAGTTAATGTTAGAATAAGGATGACTTAGCGAAATAAGAAAGTGTGAGAGAATATTAAGTTTTGGAACTAATGTGGGCATTAAAAAAAATACCGTATATATTTTTCTTGAAATTATACTTTCAAAACTTGTTTTAATCTATTGGTTTTCCTCTCTCTCCCTACAGATTAAGTATGTCTCTGTTGCAAGACAACGATTACTCTAGTGATGATGATGATGACCTGTTTGCCGTCAAAGACTCGTCAGGCCGCAGCTCTGGGAAGAGCAAGAAGAATGAGAAGAAAGGACGCAGTGGGGAAGACAAGAAATCTTCTCGAGCAAAGAACAAAGAGAATATTGTGAAGGAGAAAACTCCCAAGAAAGGCAAGGTGCCAACTAAGAGCTCTACTTCATGGTCTCCCCCGGACTCTCCTGAACAAGCTTCCCTTCCAGCTGAGGCAAAAAACATAGTGTTTCGAACCCCAGTCAATCCAACAGGTGCAGGTAGTGGAGTGGGAGGCGGCCAGCTGCAACCGTCCCCGAATGTCAAGAACCAGCGAAAAAGATATTCCCAGCTGGCTTCCAGCTCAGAGGATGAAGAAAATGAAATGAGTGGAGTTTTATTGTCCAACAAGCCTGTTCTGCAGGACATGTCTGATCTACCCGGTGGCAGTACCACTTCACAACAACAGCAGCAACAACAATATTCCACCAACCCTTTCGTAACAGACAACACTTCACAGTTCTTTTCCAGCAACTCTGGCTTGGGTACCACTGCTATCTCAAGCAACGTCACCTCTTCTCTGGGTGGTGGCATAGCATGGCCTTCCATAGAACAACCTCAGCAGCAGCAGCAGCAGCAACAACAACAACAACCTTGGCTTCCCATGATACCAACTGGGAGTGGCGGTGGTTTGGGTTCGGTAAACCCTCTCGTGTTTACCCCAGACTTTGACCGACCTAGTTCACACCATCAGCAGCAGCAGCTTCAGCAGCAAGCACCAATCACTTTCGACTCGAATATGGTCCATAATGCCAACATGGGTTTTGAGAATGCTCCAGTTCCTCCTCAACAAGCAGCGGTGCCTCAACAAAGTGGGCCGTGGTGGGGACTGGAAGAAGATCCTTTCAAGCCAGAAGATCCGTTCAAGCCTGCTGATCTCACCCAGCTGCTGCAGCCTCTGGTTCAGCAGCAACCAGCTGCCGAGATTTCCGCTGAAGAAGTTGACACCAACCCGTTTCGCCGGCCCGTCTGGCATGCACCACACCCACCAGAAGTGAAAGCCTCTGTGGGCGTGTCTACGACTGAAGTGCCTGTTCAGAGTGTGGATGTGACTCCGCCCCCTGCTGCTGTGGCTCCACCTATCAGTGGTGAAGATTGGAGCATTTCAGAAGATCTGCGTGCGAAGTGTGTACAGCAGTTTCACACCTTGCAACCAGTCAATGGTGTATTGGAAGGGAACAAGGCCAGGCAATTCTTTGGACAATCTAAACTCCCGTATCAAGAACTGTCAGCGATATGGTATGGTGTAGTCATTTTAACAGTATTTGTGGGTGGAACTGTTATTTATTAATTAATAAGTTTTATAAAGTGCACTCCATCATTATTAGTATTAGTATAAGTGGCAGATTGTAAGAAAAAGAAAAAGGAAACTGATTGTAAAATTTTAATATTTTTCTTGCTAGAGGTGAGCTCAATTAACTGAAAAAGCTTGCAAGTGTATCCAGCTCTCCATAATATTGGTTCATTTTGTTCCACTATAGTAAAAAAAAAAAGTTTTGAATGAGTACTTGTCACATTTATATGGAGTCGTTGTCTGTTATGAATGGCTTTTGTTTGTTACGCAGCAATTGGACTGTCCTACACAGAGTTGCAAGTGATATGAGAAGCTAGCGTTGGTTGGTTGTAACTGGACCATGGAATGTTTAGCATTCCTGGACTTTGTGATCTCATTCCCGCAGTTAATATGAGTGGGAGGAGTTGAGTGTGAAGTGTAAATTGTTTCGCTCAGAGAGAGAGAGAGAGAGAGAGTTGTACATGAAAACATTTCCTTGCAAGTGAAGTTATCAGTGTGTAACTGCCTAGATATTCAATTGCTCAATTCGTTAAAATCTCAGGATGTTTGTCGTGCCAAGTATCATTTTAAGCTACAGTGCAAGATTGTAGTTGTGCGCCCTCATTTGTGTGTGCGTGCGTGTGTATGTGTGCAGGAGACTGTCAGACAGAGACCAAGACAATGCTCTCTCTCAAGAAGAGTTCTGCATTGCCATGAAGCTAGTGTTGATCCGTCGTAAAGGAGTGGCCATTCCTTCGTCATTGCCTGAGGCATTAACATCGAATATCTCAGGTATTGCTGGCAACCTTGTGCTTGTTAATTCATTACATGCTCACTATACTACTGGCTGTTCAAAACAATAACGATTATATTATAGGTAAATTATGTAGGTGACACTAGGATTTTAGACTATTTTGCTTTTCCCTTCCTAAAATGGTTTCTCTTTTTGAATATCCTCATCTGAAAATTTTAATGCTCTTTCCATGTATCTACTCACTTTCTCTCCCTTTCCTTTCCTTGTTTTGAACGCAGTGGGGCAATATATTTCTACTTCCTTCCTCCTCCCCTCCCAAACTTCGAGAGTAGTGAATGCTATGTATTTATGTGTGTTTAGTTGGCAGCAACTGGCCACCCTCCACTGCATCAATGTCTGCTTCCAGTGTTCCCAAAGAGAGCGTTTCTCCAACTTTGGATGATCCACGTGAAGTTTCCCCTGCACTGGTGGACCTACACGAGCCCCGGGGGGCAGTGGACCAAGGTGAGAACTATGCAGCACAGAAATTTTTGGTTGGGGGGGAGGGGGGGGTGGAGTAGAGAGAAGGGGTATAAATGAGTGTATCCGCTCTCAATGTGCTTGGCCCAACATTGTTTTCTAGATTCTTAGAGTCCGTAGTATTTTACTGTCATTCTCAGAAATGTTTGCTTTCAATCAGTAATTCAGCCTAGATATCTCTCTCTTATTCTTTGTTTTGTTGGTTTGCACATCTATTTGTTGTTGTTTTGTTGTTGTTTTTTCTTTTCTCATTCTAGACTCTCTCCTGGTTGTTCTGGACGACTCGTCAATCGGTGTGTTAGATGAAGGCAGTAGCGAGGACCAGGTGACCCAGCATCCCACTGTGGGGCGCATCATATCACTGGACTCTGACTCAGGATCGGGGGACCATCCGTTGGTGGGCAATGAAGACGAGGAGGAAGAAGAGGATGAAGACTCTGTCCTTGTCAAACTAGATGACAAACCAGCGCCCAAACCGTCCAAACCCTCCAAGCCGGCACCTCCTAAACCTCGTGTGCCTAGATTCAGCCGGCCTCCTCCTCCTGCCGTTGTGAAAAAGAAGACTTCACCCACAGCTGCAGTGACCAGAGTGAGTTCTTCTGGAGATATTTCTCCTACGCAGATGTCTCCTCTTCATCCTTCTGTGTCCCCTCCTCCTCCGCTCTCTACCTCATCTGCCCCGGACGTGATGCCACATATCATAGACAGTAGCACCAGGATCACCTCCCAGCCACCACCTAAGCCACCACGGTAAGTGGGTGGAGCTACTGGGCCACAACAATGTGATCTTCAATTGGTGATGAAAATCAGGTGTAACAAATGACCCTCTTATTTAACTCAGATTGTTTTTAAACAAAAATTGTCCATTATTTTTACCTTTAGTTTGAGCAGAAATTTTAGAATATCGCTTGCCAGTGCTGACTAACTTGCAAAGTGTATACAATTATTATAAGTAGTGTTGTCAAACTATATGTAATGCTAATTAGTAGTAACAGTAGTGTTGTTGTGTTGGTATTAGAGCTGGTTGTACAGTAAACATGGGTTAGTACTTCTTTCCCCCCCCCCCCCCCCCCCCCCCCCCCCCCCTCGTTTGCAAGTGTGGTACATGTGGGTTTGTATGCAAGATTACTTGATCTGGGTTGACTATGTTAGCTACATTTTGTGGTAGTGATTCAGCTTGTTACAGCGTCAAAGCTGCTACTCCATCCACCGTATGATGGTATGTAGTCACAGACAGACCTGGCAGGAATTCAGTTGCAGTCTTATCTATAGACTAGACGTAAATGTGGGTGTGGCCAGTATGCTATGCTGATAATTACAAGGAATGCATGTGGACTCATTTATTGTCTCATTAAATGCATTATATTTACATGTCCTGCACAAAGTCTCTATCTGTCCCTGTCTGTTTGCTGACAGGCCTCACAACGTCCCATCCAAAAAATCCTCATCCTACATGGTACTGTTGAGTTCTCCAGTGGACCAGAGCCAGTCCGACCAATCGGAGTCGCCCGTTCCTGAAGGGGTGGGCGTGTCTCAGGACCACACCCGTAGACCTTCAGAGGGCAAAGACTCGGAGCCTGAAGGCAGTTTCAAGTGGAAGCCGTTTACAGATGCTGGAGCACCTTCCTCTTCAGCCGAGGAGAGTAGCGACAAAGGGCACTCTCGCTCCACTTCTCTTGACCTCAACAAGATGCTCATGGGATCTGCCAAGTCTGGAGATGGTGGGTTGAATGCTAAATAGTACTTGCCTCTGTGGCAAAGACCCGGCTATAAATAAGATGGTGAAACTGAATGGGGAGATGAGGAAATGCTTAACAGTCAGTGAGGAGGAGACAGATGGGGAACGAGGAAAGGGAGGAATAGGTATGAGTAGAGAGGTATAAAGATGAGGTTGGAGAATGCTAGGTTTGGGATTTACTCAAATCAACACAACATAATTATGGTTGTATACAGCTTGTTTTTTTGTTTATTCGTGTTTGGTTTTGTTTTAATTGGATCGGGCAGTGTATGGGCTCTTTTGGTAAAAAGGTATATTTGTGGCTGTAGCAGTAAAAAATAATATGTGCTAGTACACAATGAGTGAGTGTAGCTAAGGTCAAGCTGTACTATTAGCACTAGCAAGATCACATGACTTCATTACACATGTGCTAGATGCAAGCTTCATTTGGAGTAGATGTCCAAAGGTAAAAGAGCCTTGCGTGGTTGTTGAGTCAAAGGGCCAGCCTTAAGGTTGTTTTTATGTTATTGTTTGTTAATTGTTGTTGTTGTTGTTGTTTGTACGAATGTGTGTGTTGTAGTGTTTGGTGGACTTCCCTCTGCAGTGCCTCCTAAACCTCCTCCAGTGAGTGGGCGTGGAGTAACAAGTGTAGTCAATATTTAAAAATCAGTGTGTGTGTGTGTGTGTGTGTGTATGTGTGTGTGTGTGTGTGTAGAAACTGAAGCGAGTGAGCAGTCCTCCGCCCGACACTCTGGTGAGAGTGCCTGAAGCAGGAGAAGGAGGTGTGACACTATCCATGGGTCAGTCCCGCCCTCGCTCTCTCTCCACGGGCTCCATGGCATCCACTGGTGGTGGAGTAGCTAGCTCTGGTCCAGTCATGGATGACACTAACATTACCATGGTCACATCAGCGGATGCTTTGCTGCTTCATGCCTTCACCGACACCCCATCTGATGCTCTCTTGCTCCGCAGCACTCCTCCTCCCAAACCCAAGCCAAGGAAGGTCAGTTCACACAGAGAAGTGTGAGCCTGTGGTGCTTTGCTAATATGTACAAGGTTCATCAATTTCATTAAAAATGTTTTTAGAAACCCTAAAATCTCATTATGAAAAAATCAACAACCCTATTTATGGTTATTTCTGGTGGATGTGATGCAGAATTTATACACATGCCCATTGATGTTCTCTCAAGAGAAAGAAATTTGCCTCTGCGCACATAGACTAAATTTTCCAAACCTCGTATGTATCAAGCTGGTGCCCTAGTCAATGCTGTGAGCCTAGTTAATGTTATTATGTTCCAGGTTTCAGTTTGTTCCCATAGACAAAGAATACCATAAGGAGCAGTTGGTATTGCATGGCATGTCACTTTAGTCCTGTCCATAGCATAGTGAGGCTTTAGTGGTTACCTACAGTACATTCAGGATAAGCTAAGTGTTGACTGGTTACAATGTTATGTTGGGCAACAAAGTTTCAGCAAAGACTTACGAAACTTCAGAATTTCGGGGAACTCATTCAAAGAGTAATGTAACTGAGATAAGTCAAGACCCAACAACTAAAAATGGATAATAAGTAAATAAATAAATAAATTAATTAATGATTGAGTAAATAAAACTAGGAGCCGACTTAATTAAGAATTACTGAGTTTGAATTAATCTGTTCTTCATGGCAGGCTCCTCTTCTACCCCCCAAACCTACCTCATTCCCATCCACCTCCACCCAATCGTCAACTACCAGCAGTAGCAACTCATCCAGCAACGGTACAGGATCATCAGGCTCTAGTGTGACCAGCAGAAACGTCACAAGCTCACTAGGGTCCAAGCATGCGCCTACAGCTAACAACAGGTCCTTGGAAGGGGTCGGGGTGAGTGTTCTCAGACGTACAGGTCCACAGAACAGGGCCAACTTGGCGGAGCTGTACCAGGAGATTAACACTGAGGTGGAAGACGGTGCCGGTGGTGGCAAAGGCAAGTCTTCCACTAGTTCTGGTGGAGGTATAAAGGATAAGACGGAACTGAAGGCCAGTATCAGAAGTCTCAAGGAAAATAATGAGGCTTTGCAGGACATCAACAGGAATTTGGAGCAGAAGCTTTTCCAGGTCAGTTAAAGAAAGAAGAGCAATTTATAGGGAGTGTAAATTTTTGTGTGACTCTAGTTTGATTTATAGGTACTTTACTGAATGCAAGTGTGAGTTGCATTTGTATTTCTGAATTATCTAAATTCACTTCAGTAGAGCAACTTTTGAAAGTACAACCTGTGCTTTTTTTTGTAACTATTTTTCACCGAGTTTTTTTAATACTACTTTTTTGATAGTTATCAGTAGTGCGGAGGATAGGGAGTCCAATGATTCTGTCTATTGCATCTACTAGTGTGTGCTGTTTATCCACCATCAGAGGTCAACTGATGTTTGTTTGTCTTGAGAATTTGCTAATGCATTGAGCATTAAAAGTGTGATTCCCTTAGCAGTAATTAAACTCTCCATTAGCCACTACACTCAAGAAAATGGGAGTTATTTTGGTCAGGTGTAGTTCAAACAGTAAAAGGTACAAGTCTGCAACAAGGGAAAATCCCAAGCTACATTTGGTCAAGACAAGTGTTATTTGTTATGTTTATATACTATGTACATTACCGTAGGATTCTCCCTGGAAGGCACTGTATATCTATATATGGAATTTATTGGTGTGGTTATTCTTGACTTACCTCACTTACTTACTGAGCGGTTGTGTGTTTGTGTTTCTACTTGTTTTCTAATAGCTCATGGATGAAAGAGTGAGACTGTCGAGGGAGCTGGACCTCCTCAATGCATTGTCATAGCAACACGCACGGGTTACATGTTTGTGCTTCCATAGCAGCAGGTTCATGGCATGTGTGAAGGCACAAATGTGTGTGTATGTACGTTTACGTGCCACATAGCTCATCATTGTTTAAGTTCTTGTCAATTCTCCCTCATTTTAAAACTTGTGTTCCCGTACTATTTGCCATGCAGTATTTCCTGTTGGGGCATCTACTGCATTGCATAATCATACCAGCTCATTTTCTTTTAAAGGTTGTGTAAATGATTTTTTTTTTTTTTAATTCGTAGTGAATGAATGAATAGTGCTTTGTAATGGTGCATATGTTACTTAATCTCCAGCTCGTGATGACAAGCAAAAATGTCTATACATAATCCATCAAGCAGCATATCTGAGGCAGTTTGGAGAGAACTCGGCTGTTCAAAAGTGTATGTCCATTTCTCCAGTAATGTCTTTAGTGGAAGGAAGTGAGTGTTTGGAATGTGATATGGCATTAGGTCAGGAGTAATAGCTCTACTCAAGCCATGTACAATAGCAACAGATTAGGCATAACAAGAACATTTTGGTTAATTAAAAGCGCACAAAAAACATTAAAAATTCCAGTCCACGATTGCATTATACACACAATTCAAGTCAAGTTTCTATAGCAGTGGAGGGACTGCTAGACTGTATTAGATGTTGGAGCTTGACTACATAAACACACATACACACAAACATAATCATGAGCACTTGAAATAGTAAGTACTAGCTTACGTCTCCGGCTTTTTGGTGGGGTCAAAGTACTTTTTGAGCGTCTGCCAGCACTTATAGTAGTCAGGGTCGAGGGTGTGGCATGTCTCCTCTCCCCACTGGGTCAGAGCCAGACTCAGACTGCTCTCAAACATGAATGCCTACAAAAGAAAGTGCTACAGTGGCCAGTGCACACTAGAAACAAAAACTTAATACATACACTAAAGGAGATATTTAATAATATTATTTTATTCTTATTATTATATTATACTACTATTATGTAACCAACCTACCTGGGTGCTATCCAACTTGACTGGTTTCAGCTCTGCATTGGAGGCTTTCTCAAATGCCGCCATGTCTGGTCCATGAGGTGTCATCATGCTGTGCAGACTGGCCCCTCCAGGCATGAAGCCACCTTCCTTAGCTTCATACACACCATAGATCAGACCCATGAACTCACTCATGCAATTCCCTGCAATCATATACCACACACACATTTTTTTAATTTTTTTTTTGGGGGAGGGGGTGGGGCTTTCCCTAATAACTTAGTATGATTATTATAGAGAAAAAGTGGTAAACTTGCCCAAGATTCTCTCCCCCCTCCAAAGAAATCTTGAGCTAATGTATCAATATTGACTGAGGTAGTGTGAGCTAAATGTTATATTAGAATTTAGTTTCAACAGCATACATACAAATATTAGGGGAGGGCTGACATCAGGAAGGGAAGGTAAGAAGTTTGGGTGGAGGAAGCTTCTCCTTTCGTCCACCTCACCAGATAGAACCCTGGCTTGCATGCACCTGCACTAGTTTACTCACTGTGGTACCATGGAGGCCTGAAGGTGTGTTCCTGCACACACCAGCGAGGAGGAAAGATGACAAAGTCCGCAATGGCTACTCCAGGCTTGGTGCTAGGGCATGTGAGGACAGTGTAGATGGAAGGATCCTGTATCAATGAATGAACGAATGAGTGGGAGTGGTCACACAGATGGGTGTGGTCTTACTGGGTGATCAAAGCTCACGGAGTTCATGACCATGAATCTGCTGAGATCATATTTGTAAGGATAGTAGTTGCCATGCCAGGCAACAACATCAAATGGAGACTGGTTCTAAAATAATTAAATTAAATTTTTTTTAATTAACAAACAAACAAAAAAAACCGAACAACAACAACAACAAATTTATAAATTAATATCTACACAACAGAAGCTCTTGGCTTGCCTGCCTAGCTTTGAAGAGAGATCCTTGGAATTTGCTGACAATGAAGAACTCTTCATCCTTGTCTTCATAGCTGGCAACTGGACAGAGGAAGTCTCTAGGGTTGGCAAGACCATTGGCACCTGACAACAAACACACATGCACACACACACACACACACAGTGTATATTTTAATCCAACAGCAGGTAGTTACTGCACGTAATTCATACCACCACACTGAGACTACTGTGCACACTTCATGCTCCATTTTCCATACTGCTCATTCTACAACCGTAACTGTGCACAGGAAAATCAGGCACATCAGGAAAAAATCAATTTACTTCTCACAAATGCATTGAAGTCTACTGATTGAAATTGTTAGTTTGCATGTCAGCAACAGTTGAAGCTACTGCGAAAAAAATTGGAGGGCTCAATATCTGGTGCCAATGAATGTGTAAATGCAATTTTTTGATGGTTGCGTTGCGCCTGATTTTCTAGTAGACAATCACACTATTAGTCAGTGGGAAATTGTACTTTTGATGCAATATTGTGACAGTGGACCAAAGCATGAAACTTAGCACAGTGTTTGTTGAAGGTATGTACAGCAATATTAGAAGGGGTGCCATCCAGATATACATTCCTTTACAAAAATATGTCTTACAAGAAACTTTGGTCAATATAATCGGCGATACCCGCGAATTTTTTTATTTGCGTGCCCAATACAATTATTATAGCGAAAATAAAAAACGGCGATATTACAGGCAGCTAGACTATTTAATAGAACTAGCTACCCTGATAGCTAGCCAGGTGTAGCAAGTTTCAGAGAATTTATTTCAGGAATAAAACCATAATATTTAGGCTTGTGGAGCCTTCTAGTGGTTACTGAACTGAATGAGGGTGACTGAACAAGGAATTTTGTCAGATCATGAGATCATTGTGTGGTGGGACACAGCCCCTGGGAATGTTAGTTGGTGTTGGACAATTTCTGTGACATGCAGAGTTGTACTTGGGAGGTGTGAAGATGTAGTCATATTTTAATTAGTGCCCATCACACAATGATCTCATGTTCTGTATCATCTATACAAAGTTCCTTGTTCAGTCACCCTCATTCAGTTCAGTAACCACTAGAAGGCTCCACAAGCCGAAATATTATGGTTTTATTCTACTGAAATAAATTCTCTGAAACTTGCTACACCTGGCTAGCTATCAGGGTAGCTAGTTCTATTAAATAGTCTAGCTGCCTGTAGTATCAGGTGACTCCTAATCATTAACATTAAAGTATTAAACCACAATACATTATAATTTATATTGAGCTCTTTTACATAATTAACTGTTTTTCACACTTTAAAAATTTTGTTTTAATTAAACAATTTTTTTTGGCACCCCTTCTGATACTGTTATATATGCCAAACCGAACCTGCATACCAAGTTTCATGCTTTGGTCCACTCTGTCACAATAATTTTTCTTATCTGCTGGACTATATAGATGTTCTTGGTGATCATGACACTTGTAATTATTTAAGAAGGTAAAGGTCATCATCAGTAATGAAACCTTCAAAAGTACTGCTCCCCTAACTCACCAATAGGCCCTAAGTTAGGAAGCTGGAAATGGCCATTGAAGATCTCTAAGATGTAGCCCCGAGACTCTCCAGACACATGCACGGAGAAACGCTGACCTTGCTACATGTAAAATTGTTATAAATAATTGCACACATGAACATAATTTAAGTACCAAATACATAGATAGTTTCATAAATGTTTACATGCACATTTACATGAAGAGCAATGTACCAAACCCATTATATAGTAGACTGTCATTTCTTACATGTAAATACAGTAGAGCTATACTGCAATATTTCCCACTAATTTTATTTTTAGTTCTACGAGAATAAAAAAGCATTCAACAGGACACACTTTAAACTTTAACCTCTCACTTTGGGTCACTCTGGCCTCTCTTCCAACTCAACAGAGAATGTGTACATTAGAATTGCCTTAGTTTATAAAACTGGAAAATAAAAACTAAATTGCAGCTTTTTACTCTAAATCCAATCCCATACTTGTCTTCATTATTTAAAATTGAATCCAGTTTTCTAGGCTAGCTCACTGGCCATCACTGTGCTATCAAATGTACCTAAGTAATCATTTTTTCATTACGCACCTGTACCACAGCAATCTCATTGGGCTCCACGTACAAGTGGCCAAACTCAGTCTGCAGATGTAGGGCACCTTGTTGGGGAACTACAGTCACATGCAGTGACATGCACATACACATGTAGTCACATGCACATACACATGCAGTCACATGCACATATAATTATCTTAAAAAATCACATCATCCTGCCTTTTCTACACTAACATTTTATCTACCCCAACTTCCAACCTACCCCTTACCGACCTATGAGGAAATCTCCGTCAGCATTATAGAAGGCAGTGTTGTCCATGGATGTATTACACATATACACATGCACTGCCACTCCGTCACGAGTCTTGGGGTCTCCGGCACCACACACTGTACACAGACCCTATAAACACACCCATGTATCACATGACAACACAGGCCACGACCATATCCACTCACCTCCACAAAGTTTGTCTTCTCTTTGGGAATGTTGAAAGGCTTCCATCGAAACTAAAACACCGAACAATAACGGCTACAAAAGAAGTTAAAAAGTACTTTCCTTTTAATCCTAGACTTGTAAATATTACTTCATGTCAAGTGCTTCAGTACTAAACCCCTTTAATCCTCGAGAAATATTTTACTTGCATTAAAGTTTTGAATTAAAGTTTTCCCATCCAAATAATGGATTACCTAAACCCTTACTGCACATATGGATCATTTGGTTACCTGATTGGGGCTAGGGCGCCACTTGGTGAAGTCGTTGGTGAGCGTCTGTTGGGGTAGTGTGCTGAAAGGCTCGTGCAGGACAGACGGTCTGATCCGGTAGAACCAGGTTCTCCTGTTGCTCTCTCTGGGAGCCGTGAAAGCAGTGCCTGACAACTGCTCACAGTACAGGTCATAGGGACACTTCTGAGGATTGTTCTAAACATACATAAATTATTAGCTATCAGTGCAAAACCTTTCCAACTCCTCCACAGCTGTAGCCTTGAGAGAATCATACACAAAACGCTCCATACCTCTCATATATTACCTGCCCTACTGGTAGAGCTCCAGGTAAAGCTTCTGCGGACACCTCATTGCATATCCCAGGGTAGTACTAAAGTATACAATATTTAGCGATTCCATTGAGACACCGAAACACTTCATATGTCTTTGAGTACCTTAAGTTTCTTCAGTTCAGCCACGTCCATAGCTAGCTTTGACTTTGCGTTAAAGAGGCGGGGCTCTAAGAGACGATACCTTACCTACCCTTAAATAAATGTTCGTATCGATGAAACAGAAAGCATGAACAAGATTTTAAATCAAGATAGCTCGTCAACAAGTTCCAAAAGTCACTTACTGAAAACAAACACCTTTCACTGTACTACCAAATACGTAGCTTGAATTAAAAAATCCTCAAAATGGTATTCAAGACAACAACACCAACACAAAACAATCACACACAGTGATAAAGCAAAAGCATGACTTTAATAAACAAGAATGGTGCACCATGATCATTACACTAATGAGAGAGATGGCTAAGACTACAAAAAGGTCACTGTGCATTCTTTTTTCTTCGTTCTTGGACATCCCAGTTATAGACACGGGCCATGGCCACCTCTAAAGTTGTAATTTGGTCTTTAATGATGTCTAGATCGGAGTTCACCGTCTTGAGTGACGACTCCGCAGCACTCAGATTGTTACGTAACAGAGCAAGTGCTTCACTGACAGGATATTCCAACATAACATTGGCCTGGAAATAACATACATGTTAACTTAGTGAATTGCATCACAATATTGTCTAGCTGATAAATAAAAGTAAAACGATACTGGTACTGTAACTGCACATAATATCGGCCATATAGGTGCCTTAAAGTTAACTAGTGACCCCAACAACAATAAGCTTTTGATGCCACTATCAATGGTATTGATATTGGTAAATTGTGATGCACTCATGGCAACGTGATAGCCAGTCTTTCAAGTGTTGCAGTTTGTCTTACCCCAAGCCAGAGCATGACAGTGTCAGTGGTTGGTATAGTAGCAGCTGCATACACTCCATCAGAGAGGATGAAGTGAGACTTGATAGGCTCACTGGATCCCTATGGAGATAAACAATAATAATAACAACAATAATAATAATAATAACAATAATAATAACAACAACAACAATAATAATAACAACAACAACAACAATATTAAGAAACAAAGCCACATGAAGTAAGCAGACACACCCATCCAGTACACATGCATACATACATACATACATACATACATACATACATACATACCTGGTTGGACGCCATGTACTCTACCATCTGCAGTGACTGCTTAATGTCTGGTATTTGCCTCAATAATCTACACACACAACAAAAGAACAACAACAACAAAAAACAACAACAACATTTGATAAACAATGACGTAAACCACGGAACAGAATATTTATAGAGTGCATACATATTTGATGCCACATTCAAGATTAACATCCTCCTATTAAATGATAGCCAGAGTAGCTATGGCTAATAATTAATGAGTCAGTTTTCTGTCATATGAAGAAGGCATGGCTTAAAAAGAAACAATTGATGCACTTGATGAATTATGTAACACATAATCAAAGGACGTGTTGGCCTTTATTATCACTTAAAGAGTGGATTTTTTAGCTTTTTGGTTAAGGTTGCTAATTCTGCTATAAATTCTCAAGTATGTGTAATAGAAAGCTAAAAATTTGTATTATTATACATTAATGTCATATTAACATACAGACAAAACAATTTTGTGGGTTTGTGGTTATTTTTGTGGTTATAGGTGGTGGAACTGGGAGCTTCAAGACAGTGAATTTGGAAATGTTTAAGCTGAAAATAGAGAAATTATTTTTCCTTATCTCTATGACTTGGTATACTGATACTTTAATACCTGAAGTTTCATATGAGCCTGATTTTGTGGGCACACAAAATTTGAACTCGAAATATTTTAAATTTTAAGAAAAAAGTGTTTAAGCCAGGATTTTTGAATTTATTGAGTTATATCTCTAAAACTTTGACACATGATGTAAATTTGCCTTAAAATTATTATGTATAACTTTGGTAGCTATACCTTGAAAATTAAGTGAGTTGTGGCTGTTTTTCAAAGTATGCACGGTAAGGGTCATCAAATGATGACGTTTAGAGCGGGTTGTGGGCCTTTAGTACACGTAAACGCGACGTCACAAAACAGCGCATGCGCATTTGTGTCATAAAGGCATGAGGGCGCCAGTTTACCGCTAATTGTTGCACAGGTATGGCTGATTTAGCTACGGTTGTATCTCAGGCCCTAGGTATCAAGTTTTACGGCGCTACTGCCTATCACAGCTAGCGTTTTAGCTGCCGTCTGGAGCTGCACAACCCGTAGGACTCCAACTGCATCGCCCTGATGTTGTCAGAATACCGAATGCTGGGAGCCTTGGGAGTATTGAACTCCTTCAGCTTTTCTTCAGCTCTTGAAAAAGAGGACCTCTTGGATAGGCTTGGCTCCAAGTTAGTAATACCAGCCAACAATTCTGACTGATTTCGACTTCACTTGCTGCTAGTAGAACGATGAGAATCCATACAGCCGCTTGCAGTTAGGGAAAGTCCCGTCTTACCGCTCAGGGAAATAACCGTTCGATTTTAGCTCGTTAACTAGCTACGTTTAATGACGAACTACCGCAAAATCTTGACGTCAACAAAAATGGCGTAAAATATATTAGAGTGAATGAGAAAAGTGCTGTTCTCCATTTTCTAAACAGGCAGTTTTACTATTGCAAACATTATTGGGATGATAAAGAAAAGGTATGTGTATGTTAAATGACTGTAGTGAGGGTCTATACAGTAGTTTAAAAAAATCCACTCTTTAAGTTGGAAGCACTGTAACTTCTTTTTGGTAATGCTTTTAAAGGGTAATTCACCTTTAACTTCAGTGCCGCCAAAGATTTGGGCTTAAAGGTAAATGGAAGTTAGAGATACAGAACTTTTAAAAGGTTGTATTGTGAAGTAATAAGACAATGCTTTATATAACCAGCTCCCTCTTACTCACTTAGCACTAAATCTGCACTTAAATATTTTGGGCACTGCAGCACATACGAGTTTGTTGTGATTATGTGATATCCCTTTTACTATTTCACCCCCTTATTATATTTGTAAGTAGTTATTAGGTAGTGAAGCAAGTCTGGCTGTAAGCTAGCTAACTCTGAAATAAGTCTTTATTAGTAACTACCAAATGTATTACCACATGCTACTAATCTGCCACAAGTACATCCATGAATCACATCACTGGCTCAAATTAGCAAACCCCTGATATATGCACCCTTCACATCTATAACACCTCCGCCTAACATGTGAATTAGGTATTGCAATATTTGTAATGAAAAAATATTGCTGACCCTTACCTAGATTTCTTGACTGATAAATTGGCATCCATAAATTTGTATTTTCTATACATTTCGTCAAATCTTCTCAACACCACTTCTGCCGAAGTGTTCTCTGGCTCCTTCATAAATTTGTCGACATCATCCTATAACCAATTGAAGAAGCACAAAGTGCGCTTTAAATGGAATGATTAAATTGGTTCGAGCTCAACATTTACCACGAACACAGCCTTCGGCATTCCAACAGTCACAGAACCCGAATCACCTTCAGGACCCCCAGGTGCAATTGATGTCTTGCCAGATTTCTCTTTAAGCGTCGCCATATTAATTGCCACGTGCTTTCTAAATGCAACGGGTAAAAGAGGCGTGTCTCTAACTACGTTAAATAGAGCAAGCTCTAAAATGTCTCAAAGACTTGCTGCTAAACTTTGGACCGGTGCTGAAATACCTCTCATCGGTCTTGGAACTTGGAAAAGTAAAGAGGGACAAGTGAAAGATGCAGTTAAAGTAGCTCTGGAAGCAGGCTACCGCCATATTGACACTGCTGCTATATACGGTAACGAGAAAGAGATAGGAGAAGCTCTGCAGGATGTGTTTGCAGCTGGAACTGTGAAACGAGAGGAAGTGTTTATCACATCAAAATTATGGAACACTAAGCACAGGTATAGTGCATGTGGGTAAAGTGTGTGCATGTAGAAGGTAAGATGACTGCCTGCGTGTTCACAGGTAAAAATGCATCATGCAGGATATTGTGTGATGTTTATAAAGAATAAAATTTTAGAAAATATTTTGTATCTTGGTGACTTGTGTACAATCACAACACTGTATTTCCCTTGTATCTTATGTTTCTAGGAAGCAAGATGTCCGCCCAGCTCTGGAGAAAACATTGGCAGACTTACAACTGAGCTACTTGGACCTTTATCTCATTCACTGGCCCATGGGCTTTGAGGCTGGCAACAACCCTTTTCCCAAGAATGAAGATGGCTCTGTGAGATATGACTACACAAGCTACTTGGAAACTTGGGAGGCTATGGAAGCAGCTGTGGACGACAAGCTTGTGAAACACATTGGACTGTCCAATTTCAATAGCAAGCAAGTAGACGAGGTTAGAGCAGAATGGGTTACCAATTGTGTCACTGATACATTGATAATGTTTTGTTTTTTATATTTTGTTTTAAAGTGACCACATGACAAAGTCGCATCAGTTCATTTAACTGTAATCACATGTGCAGATCATCTCCAAGGCTCGCATCAAGCCAGCTGCCCTGCAGTGCGAGTGCCACGTCTATCTCAATCAGAAACCGCTCTTTGAGCATGTGCAGAAGCACGGCATGGTTTTTGAAGCCTATAGCCCCCTAGGCTCTCCCGACCGTCCTTGGGCCAAACCTGGCGAGCCTCTGCTCATGGAAGATCCCAAGATTATCGAGATTGGCAAGAAATATGGCAAATCACCTGCCCAGGTCCTCATTCGATACCAGGTTGATCGTGGTGCTGTTGTACTCCCAAAGAGCGTCACTCCATCCAGGATCAAGGAGAATTATGTAAGTAGCATTGTCATAGAGTTTCTGGAATTGCTTTGTACTGTGGGAGTGGCTGTGTGTGTTGTATATCTATTTATCCATGTATAGTATTATTCCTGTTACAATTACTACAATAAACTCAGTTTTCCATGCTATCATATTATAATACTATAACCAAAGACAATAATTTGTTTCTGCAGTTAAGAAATCAAATCTTGTATTAAATTTTCGTCAAAGAAATCACCCTAGACTGATTTGCCAATATTTGTACTTCTCTTTCCATTGCTAAATAGATTTGCCGAGATATTGCCTAGCGAATAGTTGTGGAATATATCGCCGTGACCAATCAAATCATTATTTCCGTTTTCCACTTCTGTGGTGTTTCAAAATATCATGGATTGATATCATGAGTAGCATGATTGAAATAGCATGAGACGAAGCTGAGTGCTATTTCAACAGCACAGAACCTGTGCTATCACTTGCTAATAGTAGGCCAGCTTTAAAAAAGCATCATTGGCACTGTAGCTACACTATCATTCACTCACTATCTCTGTATTTCAGCATTAGCTTCCTCTGAAATTTCGTTTCAACCCTGCCAAACTTGTAAATTATCAGTAATTATGATAATGAGGTGTTAATACAAATAGTGTATTTTCGTTGCTTTGTAATGATTATGATAAATTTATTTGAGGTATAACTCCTTGTAGAATAAAGCTATTCTCATGTATTTAGCACCAAACTGAAGCTTTTGTTATGAGGTTTTATTTGATATTAAAAATGTGAAAAAAATTTTCTCTGTAGGGCACAATGTTTCTTAGTATAATTGATTAAAGTCCCAAAATTGTAATACAATGATGGGGGGGAAAGCAATATTTTTTCACTTTTGAATGCTGGAGGTATTTCAGGAAAAAAAGTGTTTCTGAGGAGGCTATTGTCTGCCAAGCAAGTAAATTCATGTGGGTGTGGTTGAAATATTACATGACTTAGAAATTTGTTTCCGTCATACAACCTACAATTACGATTTCATATCGCTTTGGAAACTAGAGCACTTTATGGTCTCAGCACAACAGGTGATCTTGATCTACCAAAGTTGAATAAAGCTGGACAGCCAAGGTGAAGACCACTTTCATGCTCAGTTGATTTCTTTTGGCTTATTCAAAACTAAAAAATCTCAGGTTGCAAAATATTGCAACTAAAGATGTAGCAACAAAAGAGATTGAAACAATTTTTTAAATGTTCACATACTGAAGGCCAAGAGCAGTTAAGTCAGTTTGTGCGAGAAAGACTATTGTCTTCTGCTATAAGCAGCCGTGTAGAAAGATGTTTCACTATAGGGGGCTCTAAGGGCAAGGTGGTTCAACAAAAGTGTTCATGTGAGAAATCGCCTTGTTAGAATGTGCCCCAAAAATATGGGAGAACTCCAGCCTCTGGAGCCCTCCCCCCACCCCCTTCCTACGCCACTGGTAGTAATCCCTCAATAAAAAAAAGTCCATGACATTTGCATCACTGTGTGAATCTGATAGGATATCCAAAATTGAGAAAGAGAAAGAAAATTTAATAGAGCAGAGAGATACAGATACAAAGGCTTTTAAACCAGAAGTAGTATCAACTTACCTGAGATTCATGGATCTCTGAACTGGACATGCACATTTCCACTCTAATTACTGATAAACAACCACTACTATTAGCTATTCACAGGGGTGATGGAATTGGGGGAGGGGGGGGGCATGTTCATCCCAAATTTATTGCTTGGGGAGCACACAGCATATGTAAATTTAATTTTCTGATAGTTATTGCTCATGAATTCAATACAATTTGCAAGACAATAAGAATAGAAGTCAGTTGGTAATTACAGCTGGCTAATCAGTTGTTTTCAGGTTCTTGGGTTAAGAAGAAAGAATTGATGGTCCTGATGAATTTTCCGCATTTCATGTTGATGCATATTCACAAGGAAAAAGCAGACAACATTGAACTGATGCATTGCTAAGGATCCATGGAATAGAACCGAAATTATTTGGAACAATTTAATTGAATTAAATCAATTTTAAGCATTTAGGGCATCTAATTAAAAACTATTATTTAGCTCAGTCAGTGCCAAACTTTTTTTTTCTTCATGAGAGCAAATTGGCATGGCACCCCCACTTTGAAGCTACTTCCATCACCACTAATTGGTGAGCCAACTGGCCTTTGGACATTTTTTTGCTGATACATTTGCTCAAGCTGCTAAATGGAGGAGCTACATTTGCTCGAGTTGATGTTGAGTTTAATCAATAGTAGTAGCTGGAGGGTTTAAATATACTATAAGTTATTGCATGTAAGTACAAGACTGGCTGCAAAAGTTTATACTGTAAATGTTTAAAAAAAAAAAATTCTAACTTTAAACTGTACTGGAGGTAGTGGTAATATGTAGTGGAATGAAAAGGATCAGTATGTCATAATAATTTTTATTGTCATGTTTAGCACTCTGTAAGTCAATGGCAATAAACACTATATGCATGTTTTATTTATTTATTTATTTTACTATACTTATCTTTGTAGTTTTTTGGGCCAAAAGTGTTTTGATTCAACATGAGACAAAAAGGAACATGACATGACACGAATTTCTTCCCATTTGGAACATTTCATGAGGCATGTGCCTTGAAGAATCCAACAGTTTTGGTAGCAAATAAAGCCTTACAGCACATGCTTCATTTGGTGCCAAATACATGAGAATAGATTCAATCTACTATGTGTCACATTTCACAGAAAACATCATTGCTTTTTATATGGCAGAAAAATAACTGGTTCATCATAAACACCTCGGTAACATTTTTACTAATAATGTACAAGCTTGGCAGACAGCACATTTGGATTCAGCAGGTCAAATAGGTCTAGAAAATTCTGTCTGCCAACTTTTCCCCACAAATGCCTCCAGTGTTATGAATTTTGATAATACCGACCTGTCTATTCTCTGTATGAAACTGCTTTTGTATGTGATGTTTTTCGTTTTCGTGTCAAGGGTGGCCGCACACTGCCTATGCAATTGTTTGTTGATGGTTGCTATGCACGATTGCTACTATTGAATACTTACAGGGGCTTCTCCACTACAACACAAGGACAAAGTACCTCACTAATTTTAGAGCGAATCAGGTGGAAATATCGGGGCCCGGTTATAAAACTTTGTAGCACGTGCCGCGTGAACTCAGACGAGGACTACTGTATGGAGTGTTGCTGTAAACGGCTATGAGACAACCTGAAACTAAGACACCACAACTTGCACAGTTTACTTTTGCTCTGCTACGCGATTGTTTCTACTCTCGTATTATTGAATGGTGGGGGAATAAATTAATGTCTGGATCTACGAGCGGTGCACATTGCTATGTGTGGCCACCCTTAAGAGTACCTAATTAAGTGTTTTAAAGGCACAGAGTGCAATTTTTTAAAAACATATGTAGGAAGTTGGTGCATTTTGTATAGTGCACCAGATATATCTCTCAAGCCTGAGCAAATAGCTGATCAATTAACTTAACAGTAGCTTAATATTAGCAATATTAACATTTGATAGAGAACAATTAAATGTGCTCTTGTGTAGGTTGCAGACTTCTCTTTGTCAGCAGAAGACATGACTTACTTGGACACGTTTGAGCGTGGCTGGAGATGCTGCAATCCCAAGATAAGTGTCAACGGTGTGGATGTGCCCCGCGATGAAAAACATCCTTTCTATCCCTTCAACGAACCTTTCTGAGAACAAGCAGACTATCTTTTCTGTATAGTTCATTTTAGAGAATTGTGTTATGAAATGTATTTGTATACTTTTTTATTTTGGTTTTGTTTGTATTGATTATATAATAATCTCGGTTACAATTAACGGTGTAAATATGAGGGAGGTATCACACAGGATGTATTGCTAAATGTGGCTCATAGCCATATAAAGTTTAAAAATTGGGTGATGGCATGTGTGGTGTATGAAACAACACAGGTAAATGAATAATACTGGAGAACTGCTGGATGTGAATCAATGAAATTATCATTAAATGGGGGGGGGGGGTGGCGGTGAGGAACAACGAAATCGTTCATTGCAGTGCATGCATAGAATTAGTCGTCTCTTCTTATCTTTTCAGTCATTTTAATTTCTTCAATCTCTTTAAGTTTTTTCAGTCTCTTTAGGATTTGAGTCCATGAAATACAATAAATAATATTTAACTGGAGACATTTATTAAAAGGATAATTGATGTTGAAAGACAAAAGCAGAGGAAAGTTTTTACTTCCTGTCTCAAATTTATTGTCCTAGAACATTCTAATGTGTAAACTTCTGGCAATATAGCTATAAAACCCCACATCCTGTCACTACAGATTACAAACGGAAATATTCTTACCTTCTGTTGTTGTTTTTGTTTTGTTTGTGCCACAAATAATATCTGGGTCATAAAGATAACCTGCTATACTGAAACAACAACATTTTGATGGTACAACTTAAATTGAAGTCCGGGCTGGCTAATTTAACCCCCCCCCCCCCTCTCTGTAGTTACTTTTTTAGTCTAATGATATTTTTAATGCTTCACTACCTTCCATTATAAATAATATTGACTCTTATAATCACCCAGTTTTAGTAGTTAAATGGCTACAGTACTACTCTGGTCACTTACAATCCCTAAGACTTCCACCAAGTATTAAGCAGTCTCATATGATTTATTGGCCATTTCAAACTATCACAATTGTTTTTTCACTTATCTTTTATAGCCTGTTACAGTTCCTTCCAGTATCCTGCAGTTTATTATACTTTCATGCAAACCCATTTAGATTAATATCTTATAGTCTGTTTAAAAAAATTGTGATCTTCTAAAGTCTCTGATGACAGGATTGTATATTCTCTTAAAAGTCATTGCAACTTCACAACAGTGTTTTCTTTAATCTTTAGTAGCTATTTTACTGGTTCCAACAGTCTTTTGTAATGATCACTCTTTTGCAGTTTTTAATATTAACACCAAGTTTCCAAGACTTATTATTATACCATATACTTTCTTGCTACTTGTAATGCATTTATACTACCTCTAATTCTCTATTGCACAGTTTTATATTATAGTCCCTCATATCTTAGCAATTTTCTTACAATTATTTCTTTCATCTAAATCTTTTAATTATCTTTTGATTCCTTGAAGTATCTTTAATCTTATATTGTGTTATAGTCATTCTAGGCTGAATTATAACAGAAGTTTTCTTTTTTAACAGCCAAAAACTACCTGATGTCTTGACTACATATAGACATTATAACAACTGCGAGAATTTTCAATGAATAATAAGAGACTGCAAGACAATTGAGTCAAAGTTGAAAGCGATCACAAGCCTCCATATTAGAATTCTATAGAATTGTATTATGAACTGATAACATGCAATCATTGAAAGGGACAGATAGAGATAAGGAGATTATGAGGGACTGCAATGATGCAGAAGACTGAAAACACTGATAGCTACACACCTTAAAGTACACTAGTGGATTGCAATTAGCTACAAATTAAGTTATAAACAGTGTGCTCTAAAAAATATATATATTTGATGACTAAATGACAAATTTTTTTGAGGATATAGCTAGCTACTTGTACAGAATTAAGCACTGTAAGTGTACCAAAAATTACATTAGTAATTGTAAATAATGTTGGAAAGCCTATAAAACAGTGACTATGAGATTGGAAACGTGATAAGGATGCGAGATACCGCAGTAGAATCTATGCAACTCAATGTATAATTTGTTGACAATGATACCTTATCATAAGGCACAATAGCTAATCCTTTTAAAAGCAAGCAGCATAAGAAGAGACTCTAAGCAACTTAATTGATAGTCATTAAAGTGAAATAGAATTTGTTGATCTCCTTATAAGACTAAAATAGTGGATTATATGGCAATATGGAAGACTGTAAAAGATATGTAAAGTACATTAAAGAGACTTTAATACACTGTAATAACCTGGAAAGGGTTGCAAGATACTGGCATATTAGACTACATAAGCAATGTTTATAAACATTAGGCATTAGATTATTATTATCAGTTTTCGTAAACATTAGGTAGCTATATCTATTTCACAATTTCTTTCTCAGCCTTCTTTTACTCATTAGATGTATTATCTCTCTTTCACAGGCTTTATTAAACAATACAGAATTAAAAATATTTGGCCGCCACCGGGAACCCGAACCCAGGACCACTTGTATAATGCACAAGCGCTCTGCCACTGAGCTACGACAACCAACCAGCAAACAAACAATCCAATTCTGTATTTATACTGTTAAGGGGTACTGCTATGCTACAGTCTCACTCTCAACAGACCAACGAAATTTCTCTTTTTTCAAAGATTATTATTATTCGTTGAATTTTCTCCTCATCTAATTTATCACTTCACAATTTCTTTCTCAGCCTTCTTTTACTCATTAGATGTATTCTCTCTCTTTCACAGGATTTTTACAGAATAAAAAAAATACATCTAATGAGTAAAAGAAGGCTGAGAAAGAAATTGTGAAGTTACATTACTCTTTGAATGAGTGGGCACAACATAAAAAATGTGATTTCTTCTTGGAGCCCACCCATACCGAAACATCTTCTTACACCACTGTTATTAAAATGGAGGGCCTTTAGCCAGAATTTTTTCAAAGGGGTAGACCCTTTACCTAATCGCTACGCGTTGTCTGGCCCGCGCGAGACTACTGCGGGGACGGGGTGACCAGCTCTAAAATGTCTCAAAGACTTACTGCTAAACTTTGGACCGGTGCTGAAATACCTCTCATTGGCCTCGGAACTTGGCAAAGTAAAGAGGGCCAGGTAAAAGAGGCCGTGAAAGTAGCTCTGGAAGCAGGCTACCGCCATATTGACACTGCTGCTGTATACGGTAACGAGAAAGAGATTGGAGAAGCTCTGCAGGATGTGTTTGCAGCTGGAACTGTGAAACGAGAGGACATCTTTATCACATCAAAATTATGGAACACAAAACACAGGTATGATATGCATGTGGGTAAAGTGGCTGCATATAGCTAGAAGGTAAGATGACTGCCTGTGTGTTCATGTAGCATAGTTGCCAACCGTCCCGAAACGTCCGGGACAGTCCCGGAATTATCCGCTCTGTCCCGTCCCGTAACGGAAGTGTGAACTGTCTATTGTGTGTCCCTGAAGCTTCAGAAGAATTTGCTCCCACTACACTTACTTTTACATCCATGCATTTAGGCAAAGCAGAGGATCTCTTTACTTATCACGAATCGTCCACATCCTATAAACTTACTGAACGGCTCGAGTATGCATGCATTTTATTTAATAAATTAATTCATGCATAAGTGAATTTTCGCCACAATTAGTTATTGGCGATCTTTACCTATTGTCCTCCGCACGTTGTTGTATGGCTTCTCCACCACCCACTAAGAGGAAGAGAGTTTCCCACTTTGATCCAAAGTGGATTGAAGAATTTAAAGGGATAGGGAGAAGCCACAAAGGTATCATGATTAACTACACAGAATTATTAGTTTCTAATTTTAATTTAATACAGGTGGTAGTAGTAGTATTGATGTCACTGAAGTTTAATTGTGATGACTGTTGCCATGAAGTGCAGTTTGAACCTGAACTGTTAAAGACATGCAAGAAAGCTACCAGTACTCACTTGGGGAAATAGACTTTGTTATTAAAATTATTTATCATTGGGCGATTAATTATTAATTTCTGTAATAAATGGGTGTGGCATAGTGTCCCTGAAGTTCGATTTGAAAAGTTGGCAACTATGATGTAGTCTCGCGGGCCAGACCCTTTACCCAATACGAAGAGAAAGAAAGGGTCTGGTCAAGTTCAGTATGCGTTTGGTCTCACTGGTCCTGGAATTTCTCGGACCGGTAATTGGTTTTAAGTGACGGTGACCTCACTATATAAACAGAGACGTTCGCGCGCAAATTTAGCTTGGTTTACTGTGGAACTGTAGGAATGAATTGCTGCTTGTGCCAGAAACGTCTTGCAATAGACAAAGAGAAGAAAGCTACATGGTCCTAGCTGTTCTCGTTTGAAAGAAGAACTGCAGAAGCTGTCTAGTGTGTCTCTAGAAAGTTTAGAAACGCTCAGTGATAGGGATACATACTTGTGAATTTCAGTTAAAATCAATTATTAATCTTAATGAGAAACTATCAGAACACAAAAACGAAGTCAGAAGCATGCTATCAAAATTACAGTCTGTTTCTGGAACACCAATGGAAGCACAAAGGAAAAGACAGCTCCCAGATTCTAGCAGTAGTGCTTCCAAGCAGCTTTGTATGGCAGCTTCTCAAGTGTCTATTCTGGATGAAGATTCTGCAAGTCTTTAAACTTGCTATTATATTTTAACTATTGTGGGCTAAACGTAGTTCAGAACGTTTGGTGTACATTTGAATTTCACTAACTAGCTATTTATAAATGTGGGAGTCCATGAATTCAAACATTTTTATTATGTTAGATTGTCATTTATAAAAAACAACAACAACTGCCTTTTCTTGTCTCCATCTCATTAACTTTTGAAGTAAATATCTCCTCATGTCATATTAAAAAATATTTATTATTAAACCAGGTCAGTGTTTTCTATCAAACTGGAAGAAAAAAGGTGATTAATGTGAAGACACCGACTTGCAAGCGAGGCATCCAGAGACTTGCTCGGCGAAATTACAAATCACTGGCATCAACAATGTTTACCTCTGCGGAATTCACAAAATCAGCTGTGGTGAAAATAACATGCAGAATTCGTGACGAGATGCAGAAGATGAGCTCTGACGCACATGATTCCATCCTAAGGGACAGAATAGAGGCAGTAAAGCAGTTTAGTTGGGAGACAGTTTATCTTGAGTATTGTAAGATGATCCCAACACTCATTTTCTTCTTGGAAAGCTTCATCCCAAACCTAAAAAGCAAAAAAAAAATATTCATATGCTTTGTGGCTTCATCACTGTTGAAGTGCAGACATCAAAGGATGGGTCTAGTACAACGTGCCGTTTCTGTAATGCTTTATGGAAATGGATCAACTAGTTTCTAAAAGTTTTATATGTTAGCAGGAATGACTATTCTAGGAAGAAAAAAACTAACAGAGACCCATACTTGGACCTTTCCTACATTAAATTTTTTATTGTCATTCGTTTTTTTTCCCCATTGCAATGGTGTGTGTGCAGTAAATGAGATCAGGCAATTCATGTACTGGTAAATGCTGCAGTATATCCTAGTGCAAATCATTGATGTCTTGCTTCATTTAATTAATGAGTTGACTTTAAAAAAAACTTAGATTGAATCTTAGCTTAAATACCCCTTTCATATGTCTGGCTAATGACAATGTGGGTGGACCTTATACGCAACCTTGTTGTGCTGTATGTGTATGTGTGTGCTCTGTGTATGTGATCTGTGTATGTGATGTGTGTGCTGTGTGTATGTGATGTTGTGTGTGTACAAGTATGGTGTGTGGTATGTGTGATACTCTCATTATCACTTCCTTGTCAGTTTGTGCTTCACCAACAAATTCAGTAGATAGTCCATATCCAGCAAACTTAGCTTGTTGGTCCATCATAAGGGCAGTTAGTGGGCTAATACAAACCACAATATTTCCAGTGGAGCCTGCAAATATTATATACATAATTTGTACAGCTTCTTTACTTTATTAATATGTACACGTATATGGTACCTTTTATCTTGTCAAACACACTAGGAAGAATGGCATAGCATTTGGACTTTCCATAGCCTGTTGGTAAAGACACAAATGTATCCCGACCACTAACGAACGAAATAATTGCTTCCAACTGTTTCTCCTTCAGTGTAAGTCTGAGTACTCGAGCACTCTCCGCCACCGCTGCAGTTACATCCATGTCGACAGTAATTTCAGCGCGCTAAAATCACCTGAACCATAATTACCGTGTAATACAAGCTATATTACCGCAGTGGTTACACTTGTGCTGACAGTGCAAGACCAAACGCATACGTGAACTTAACCAGACCCTTTCTTTCTCTTTGTATTGGGTAAAGGGTCTGTCTCTAGTGTTCATGCACATAAAAATGCATCATGCAGGCAGGATATTGTGAGTTTCTGTGATGTTTAAAGGATTTTTTTTTTTTGTATCTTGGTGACTTGTGTACAATCACAACACTGCATTTCTCTTGTATCTTATGTTTCTAGGAAGCAAGATGTCCGCCCAGCTCTGGAGAAAACATTGGCAGACTTACAATTGAGCTACTTGGACCTTTATCTCATTCACTGGCCCATGGGCTTTGAGGCTGGCAACAACCCTTTTCCCAAGAATGAAGATGGCTCTGTGAGATATGACTACACAAGCTACTTGGAAACTTGGGAGGCTATGGAAGCAGCTGTGGACGACAAGCTTGTGAAACACATTGGACTGTCCAATTTCAATAGCAAGCAAGTGGACGAGGTTAGAGCAGAATGGGTTACCAATTGTGTCACTGATACATTGATAATGTTTTTTGTTTTTTTTTGTTTTAAAGTGACCACATGACAAAGTCGCATCAGTTCATTTAACTGTAATCATATGTGCAGATCATCTCCAAGGCTCGCATCAAGCCAGCTGCCCTGCAGTGCGAGTGCCACGTCTATCTCAATCAGAAACCGCTCTTTGAGCATGTGCAGAAGCACGGCATGGTTTTTGAAGCCTACAGTCCCCTAGGCTCTCCCAACCGTCCTTGGGCTAAACCTGGCGAGCCTCTGCTCATGGAAGATCCCAAGATTATCGAGATTGGCAAGAAATATGGTAAATCACCCGCCCAGGTCCTCATTCGATACCAGGTTGATCGTGGTGCTGTTGTACTCCCAAAGAGTGCCACTCCATCTAGGATCAAGGAGAATTACGTGAGTAGCGTTGACAAGGAGCATCTGGAATCGTTTTGTACCGTGAGAGCGGCTGTATGTGTTGTATGTCTATGTATAGTAATGTTCCTGTTACAATTTATACAATAGAAAATATGGTGGAATTTGCCATGCTGATAGTAGCAATACATTTTCTCATTATATATAATATGTGTGTGTGTGTGTGTGTAGATATAATAGCACAGAAAACTGGTATTTTGGATTAATAACATGATTGATAAAAGTTTCACGTGGCGAAGCCAGGTGAAATGTTTTGCTACACGAGTGCTATTAATTCAAACCTCAGTTTTCCATGCTATCATATTTTAATACTATAGCCAAGGACAATAATTTGTTTCTGTAGTTAATAAATCAAATATTGTATTAAATTTTTGTCAAAGAAATCATCACACGTTATGGGATAGATCGCTGTGACCAATCAAATCACTATTTGTTTTCCACTGCTGTGGTATTTTGAAATAGTACTACACATTTTTAAATTGAAAATGACTCTGCTGCGGTATTAACCGTGCTATTCGGGATTAATAGCACGAGTAACGTAATTGAAATAGCACGAGCGAGCTGAAGCCGAGTGCTATTTTAATTTCTTTACAAGTGCTATTGATTCCTAATAGCACAGGTTACCCATGCTTTGATGCACATGAGAGTGATTATATATTTACTACTCATAATAATTCAAGTTTAACTATCGTGTTTGGGTCGGTCCTTCTCTGTATGAAACCCTGTATTTGTATGTGATGTTTGTGTTTTCTTGTAGTGTGCACCAGATATATCTCCCAAGCCTGAGCAAATAGCTGATCAATTAACTTAACAGTAGCATAATAGGCACTATTAACATTTTGATAGAGAACAATTAAATGTGCTCTTGTGTAGGTTGCAGACTTCTCTTTGTCAGCAGAAGACATGACTTACTTGGACACGTTTGAGCGTGGCTGGAGATGCTGCATTCCCAAGATAAGTGTCAACGGTGTGGATGTGCCCCGCGATGATAAACATCCTTTCTATCCCTTCAGCGAACCTTTCTGAGAACAAGCGGACTATCTTTTCTGTAGAGTTCGTTTTAGAGAATTGTGTTAAGAAATTTATTCGTACATTTTTTGTTTTGATTATATAATTATAATAATCTCGGTTACAATTAACGGTGTAAATAAGGTATCACACAGGATGTATTGCTAAGTGTGGCTATAGCCATGTCATAAAGTTTAAAAATTGGGTGATGGCATGTGTGGTGTATGAAACAACACAGGTAAATGAATAATACTGGAGAACTGCTGGATGTGAATCAATGAAGTTATGATTAAATTAAATGGGGGGGGGGGGGGGGGGGGACAGCAAAACCATTCATTGCAGTGCATGTATAGAGTGCATGAGATTTAAATTAGCCTCCCTCTCTGCATCCTCCTTCGTCTCCCCCTGGCCATGACTGGCTATTGTAGTATTGCGTTCCTTGTTGTTCCACAGCTTCATGCACAGCCACGGCCCCTTCTCCCCTTCGTCTGTCTCTCCCTCGATAAACACTGTCTCTACATCACTCGGAAGCTGAGATACTACCACTGCATCAACTTCTGGGGCCACTCCCTTTCTGGGCTCAGTTTTAGGTAGTCTAGACTGCAAATATAACGAAGAAATCACAAAAATGACATCGTTTTGCTCCATGAAGTATTTTTTAAATCGCTCAATGGCAAGGTTCCCTCTCTGACACATGAAATGAACTCGCCTGAACTTTCCACCAATACCTAATCATCAGATAAAGCTCATGTGTGCACTTGCCCATGCATTCACATAGTTATGAGCATGTATTAAAATCATTTATCCTACAGTCCACATCCTACGGGTTTTCTAACAGCCTATTAATCAATTAAAAGTTAACCAAGTCATTTCCTGGTAGACATCATAACCTATTTGCACACCGAGTATATACATTAGAGTGGCAGGAGCAAGTCGGGGGGGGGGGGGGGGGAGACGAATTAATTAATGGCATGCATAGAACAACAACTCACACTAACAAGTTCTAAGATGCATTCTGACAGCTACATTTTGACTCAATTACTTGTCAATAGTATTCCAGAAAACATAATTTAAAGAAATAATTTTATTCTCAGAGAAAGCTTGCATGTGAATGTAAAGAACCTGTAAAAATAACACTGTTCAATTATGCAAATCAGCAATGTACTAAGAGCACTTCTCACTGTTTCATTTAAATTAAACTCACATTCAGAAGGTACAGGTCTCCGTCTTTCTGTATTGTTTTATTGATAAATTCTAATCCTTTCTTTGCCACCTCGCACTCTGCCCCCTTTCTGGTGGAACTCTTGGCTGTGTCATACCAGACCACTGTGTGATCTTTAGAGATGATATCTAGCCGTACCGTGAACGTAGGCTGGTGGGAGGGGCCTGAGTTCTTGAGGAGTGTATAGACTGGGATAGGCAAGTGGTTACGATGCAGTATTATCTGGAGCTCTGATTTATAACTGGAGGGACTTCGCACCTGACCCATCAAAAGACTGTCAGAGATAGTAGGTGTCGCACGTGGGGGTGTTACATACCATGAAGCCTCACTCGCATCCTGCATAAAAATCAGGGGAAAGGTAGCAAATCTCTAAGCAAAGTTAAGACGAAATGATTTTTCAAAACGGTGTTTAAATGGCAAATCCCCAGGGAATTCCCCCCCCCCCCCCCCCCCCCCCCCCCCCCCGAGATAGTACTTAAATAGGACATGTCAGTGAATACCACCTAATAAGATTGGTTGTAAATAACCAGTGATGCACGTATAATATAATATTGTACAGATACAAACTCACACACATTTCTATATTATGTTTCTTCCCTTTTTTTTTTCTCTTTAAGTTAAAGATTCCTGAGACTGAAAATAGGTGAAACAGCTGCTAGCTATTCTAAGAGTCCTAGCAAAATAATTTCAACTCATTTCAAACAACTCAAGAATTTTAACAATTCCTGATCCATGCTGAAATTCATCCAAAAAAATTATTGGTGTCACCCACTCATTTTACTGACATAACGACATATAAACGACACCTGTTCATCAGATGTACCACCATTGACTAAGCGTTCAAGCAGCTTTCTTGCAGCTTCTTGTTGGGCCACTTTCTTATTGCTTCCACTGCCGTTTTCTTCATACTGCACACCCTTGTAAACAGCAAACACACTATACTCGAACAAAGGCTTGTGAGATGGACCTGAACAATCCAGCAGTCGGTAACTTGGAGGTTTACACGATCTTTTTTGAAGGAACTCCTGTAATTCATTTTTAAAGGACATTGTATTCTCTTTCTTCTTCTTCTCCGGGGTACGGTACGAAAAACTTTATTAAATTCCGTTCGAACTCCGCCCACACTGCGCTTTTATTAGAATTGTCTTCAAGCTGCATAGTTTTCTTTTTCTTCTTCATTTAGTGTCCTGTTAATGTTGATAGCGCTGGAATGGCTGGAGGTGCTCGACTGGAGTATGATGACAGCGGTTCTACATTCTACTATTTCCTCCTTAGCTTCTATTTTTTAATTCTCCTCCCAATCACCTATTTTCTCATTCCTAGGAAGAAAAAAGGTGCGTTATGTCAATCAGAATAATCTATGTAAGGCTTTATTGCGGTGAAATTCAAAGTTATGAATTGACATAGTTGAATGTTTTAGATTGTTGTGACTTTATTTTATTTTATTATATATTTTTTGTTAATTAATTTTTTTTAATAAGCTGACTGAGGTTGTTCGTGCTAACTGAAGAAGTGGCTGAGTGTTCTTGTCAGGACTTTTGCTACAAGTTATTTGTATTCTCATTTACGACACAACAACTTGCAATAAATATTTCCTCAATGTAATCAAAATTTAAAAATTACTTGAAGGCAAATTAATGGATTACAGGTGTAGAACACAGACTGAGAAACTGAGTAGATCTGGAAGTTCTTAATATTTTAAGTAGACAGTTAAAGATACTATAATTATACATTGCTTGGGGGAAAAACTGTGACAAGTGTATGGGTTAGTAAAAGTTTGAGGTTAGAAAGAGTAAGGGTCTGCTGTGCGTATTGGAGCAAGGTTGGTACATAAGGATAGAGGGGAGTGGCCCAGGTTCTTGTTTAGTATCAGTTATTTCATTTACAAATGTCATTTGCATCTTTCAGAAAGAAATGTGAAACAAAAAAACAAATCCAATTTACCTCATAGGTTATTATATACTATGTATTGACATTGTGTGTGTGTGTGTGTGTGTGTGTGTGTGTGTGTGTGTGTGTGTGTGTGTGTGTGTGACAGGTTCAGATGAAAACCAGTTGGTTTGCCAGTGTGAACCTTGCATCAATAAGAAAGTGCGTCTTGAAAATAACAAACCGCGCAAACGATTCTCAGGATTTCTCAGGTAGGGACCATGGGGCAAAGACTAAGCGGTGGTGGGTTTGGCACTGTCGTTACAATACTTTTGTGTTTCGCCAGGTATGCAATCCTTGTGATCCTGTGGGGCGTTTTCTTGGTGATGGTTTACAAAGTCGCCACTCTGGACAAGGACTATGTAGAATATGATCCCTTCGAGATCCTGCAGCTGGACCCAGTCAGTATTCCTCCAGATGATAGGCTACATACATGTACTATACATAGAACCATCACATGTCATGCACACGCCCACCCACAGGACGACTAAATGATTAGTTCACTATGCTCTCTGTTAATTTGTATGGAAATAGATTTGCACTTTGTTTAGTGGCAGCTGCTATGAAGTATAATATTTGTTGTTGCATAAGGCAGGGATAAGACATGAAAGGCTCTGAGATCTACAATTATCCTTAATGATATGTTTGTGTGTGTGTGTGTGCGTGTAGGGAGCTGAGATGAGCACTATCAAGAAGCAGTACAGGAAGTTGAGCAAAGTGTACCATCCTGACAAGCAAGGAGGGGACCAGGAGATGTTCATGAGGATAGCCAAAGCCTATGAAGCGTAAGTGGTGAGCCACCTAGTTAGAATGCTTGCAAGCAGGCATGTGGTGACTGCGGCTGAAGAGAACTCATGCACTATCTGTATAAATGTGTGTGTGCTTCAGCACTATTCGCGAGCAAGGAGTATGTCGAGCTCATTCTCACTGGCAGTTTAAGCCCTAAGTATAGTTCAGTAATATGCTACAATGCAAGGGTATATACAGCACACTGAATTCTATTAGAGTCAACCTTTAGCAGCACTTGTATTTGGGTGGTTGAAAAAGTTCCACTCAAGTGTTTTTAATATATTATGCTCTAAGGCTAGCCAGCTTTCATGGCATGAATTTATTGTTATCTAATGTGTTACATTGTATCACGCATGCTACTAATATACAAAGACCATTTGCTCACCTGTTATTATTTCTTTCCCTTCATTCTTTGTGTGTAGTCTAACGGACGATGTTTCTCGCGAGAACTGGGAGAAGTATGGCAATCCAGATGGCCCTCAAGCGGCTCACTTTGGCATTGCCTTGCCTGCGTGGATTGTAGAGAAGAAGAACTCCATTTGGGTGCTGGCTGCTTACATGGCAGTCTTCATGATAGGGCTACCTAGCATAGTGGTAAATTACGTTGTGAAGGGGTGTGTGGCCAGAGGATGATTGGACGGTGGAACAGTTAGGGGAAGAAATCGGTGGGGTTAGAGTACGCGTAAAGAGCAGTAGGCTGAAACGGGGCTAGAAAGTCATAAACATAACATGTGAGCTGTGTGTATGTTTATTTGTGTGTGTGTGTGTGTGTGTTTGTTGTAGGGGTTGTGGTGGTACAGATCTGTTAAGTATGGTACTACTAACGTATTGCTACAGACCACACAGTTGTTTCAGTATTATCTTACAAGGAGCAGGACTATTCCCTTCAAGAGTGAGTTGTAACTTCTAGTCTTGTTTGTTTTTGTAGTTGTTGTTGTTGTTGTTTTCTCATATAGCCAGCTGTCATATAGAAATGAAGCTATATACCGTACATCACTGTAGTGATACCCATCACAATGAGCGGAGTGAAAATAAATCAAATGCATTTTGTTGAGTGACTTGCATCCAAGAATATTAAAATGTTCTCATGAACTAGTCTGTACTCCCTCCCTCCCCGGTTCCACTTAATATTGGCGGATGTCTCCTCTCTAGGAATAATCATAATCTTGTCAGGAGCCATGGAATTCAGCAGCAAGATGTCTAATTTAGTGCCTTCTCGTCCCAGCGATGATGAAGAGCTGTCTGAGATTCTGATGTCCAAAGCTCTGCCTCATATTAACGCCAAGATCAGGGAGAAAGGTCTGGGAACACCCTGGGCAGTCAAGGCTCAGATCTTGCTGCACTCCCACCTGGAGAGAAAACCCCTATATTCACCTTCCTTGGAAGCTGGTGAGATATTGTATTTAACCTGTTACATTTATGACTAAGCTGGCTTACTCGCTACTTGTGTTCAAGCACACCACTAGTCTATAGTGGCTCGCCATTTGTGCTCATGCAAGCACACCACTAGTCTACTCGTATTGCCTTCAATTTACTAATAATTGTAAGCAAAATTTCGCATGCAGTGCAATAGCCAAGTAATGATTCAGTCATTCTCGGATGAAATAATTATAATAATAGCAACTTTTCTTGTTCTAACAGCCAATATTATGTTCATTAAAAATTAAATTTCAATTAACATAATATTGGCTGTTAGAATGGGAAAATTTGCTATTATTAATAGCCAAGTATATACATGTGTATGTCCACTATGGGTTACCCATAATAGCATGTCATTTAATTTAACTAGTGATGCGCTCTAATAGCACAAAATAGCGAAGCGAGCGATGCATGTTCCCTGTAATTGCAGCTATTCCATGCATGTGTGGCTACAAAATACTGTCAAAGTGAGAAAACAATAGTGGTAGCTTTTTTCTATGGTGAAGGCTCCTGTTCCGTAATCCTCAGGAATAGTCTAATAAATAAATTAGGAACATTTAATGACTTTTCAAAAAGAAAGATTCTTTACTTTGCTACCTGTTTCTGTTTCGTTTTAGCTCTCCTCCTCCTTGCCCTGTCTTTTTCATTTCTTATCTCTCTCCTTACTAATTTTTCTTCTGGAATTTCTAACGCCCTCAAAGCTCTTGACCGAGCGTTTCTAACGTTTTGTCTCTCTTTCGCAGAATTTGTTTCACTGGGCATCGCTACTTCGTACGGCGGGTAAACAAAATGTTGCTAAGAAGGTTACCCGGCCCGCGCAAGCGCGTAGGAGAAAAGGTGCACACGTACGCCCACGCAAGAACAAAAACAATTTCTAGACCTAAATATATATATATATCGCGAACTCATTAGAGAGTCAGCTCCGCTCGCTTCGCTGAATTATTATTGTTGTATTATTTATTTACCTGAAGTTAATGTTGTAGTTTCTACTCATCCAATTAAGGATGACATCTCTCAGTAGGTCTATTTCTGAAAGTACAAGTGTACAGCAGTCGATAATTAATATTAGCTAACTATTTTAATAAAAATTACTTCTTATCTTAACTTTATCAAGTAAAAATGACTTCTCCACCATCTTGTTTCATAGCAAATTGCAACATAATTGTTGATACTACTTGAAGTCCCCATTAGGAGGTCTGGACCACAAGGTTCCAGCTACTGGCTGCGTCTTTGAAATTTTTCTGGTAAAAAGTTCAATATCATAGTAATCACTGACATTTAGTGACTTGAAAAATAAAACAAAGCAAAGCAAGTGTTTTAGGAAATTGTTGTGCAGTTAATTATCAGCCTATTTGTTGTTGTTGCTTTTGCTATCATTTTGTTGTTGACAGATCAGCGAGCAGTGCTGCAGCTATGTCCCCAGCTGCTACAGGAAATGCTCAGCTCTATGATTCAGTTCTGGGCTTACTATCTCAGTCAGAAGAGTAAGTCTTACCACTCTTCACACACACACACACACACAACACACGCACACACACGCACACACATTAACCATGGACCAAACAACAATAAGATTAAAAGCGTTCAAAATAATGGCTGTGGTACTTAGCAGAATGCTTCACTGCTTGTGTAAAAATAAGGATGCAGAGTGTCATACAGTTAGGGCTTTCTGGATTACCTGGCAGTGAGCAGAAAAGGTAGTAAAAGGCAATGAGCATTGTGCTGGTTTAATGGGGTAAATCTTGGGCAAAATTATTAAAATTCAAAAATCCTGTATGAAGATTGGATCAATTGGGAAGTTACATGCATAATTGGCTACTGTGTTTGTTTCCAATTAACTCACTGAGTTTCATCTCTCTAATGAAAGGGGGAAAAAATCAGTTTTTGAGTAGAACCAGTACTGTACGTAGAAATGTCTTTACACAGGCTCCTATTTCATCAGTACCATGGCACTTATTTTGTTGTTGTTAACTTTTTTGTTTTCTATTTTGACTGCCAATCTAAAAACTAACTCTTAATTATATTATATTATATATATATATTGGCTGTTATAACAGAGAAATATTGCTATTGAGAATGATGAAATTGTTGTTTCCATTTTTTTTTGTGTGATAATTTTAATAAATGTCTTGTTTCTCCGCTTTCCTCCCTCTCTGCCTGCAGGACCTGGTGGTCCATCTCTAGACAGCATGGAGGAGGTGATGCGTGTGAGTAGCATGCTGGTGCAGGGCATGTGGTCACTCCACTCTCCACTCATGCAACTACCACATCTCACACTCCAGCAACTCAGACACTTCAAGACCAAGAGAGTGAGTGAGTGAGTGAGTGAGTGTTCAGGAAGGTATTGAGTGAGTGTATAGGAAGGTATTGGATTGGTAACAGGTTCACTGCCTGAAGTAGCTAAGCGAATGGCAGCTAGTATTCATTGTGAAGTCAGGACTGGCTGTCAGAGTTTAGTTACCTCAATCTGTGGTTAAGTTATTATTGCGAAATATCTTTGAACTTTCTATTTGTTACCATCTCATTTTGTAGCGCAACATTTCCACCATAGAGCAGTTTGCAAGTCTACCACCAATGGAGAGAAGGAAGTTGGTGCGTTCTCTGTCGGACGAGGAGTACTCTGACATTCAGGCCGTGTGTGCTCTGTTCCCTCACGTTACCATAGATGCTGAGATCCAAGGTGAGACACACACTCACCATGGTGGTCACTTTTAGTGTGTGTGTGTGTGTGTGTGTGTGTATTCAGTTGTGGATGATGAGAATATCGATAGAGTTACTGTGGACTCGCTGGTCACACTCACAGTCACGTTGAAGAGATCATCTCTGTTGGAGGCGGGGCTCATGCGGCTGGATGACACTAACGTGCTGGACTCTGTTGTGGATGGTGATGAGGTACAGTATGTGCAAGGGATTGGCTGTGAACATTTTATGAGCATGTGCAGTGCAACCTCAGTTATGAGCAGTTCTAAAAACATTGCAATTCTAACGAATCTGACAGGAGTTTTTCTTAGACCTATTATTTTGTTACATTAAAAAAAAATTTTTAATTACATACTTCTGAAGAAATTAAAGTACAGGACATTAATTGTGGTATTGTACTCTGGAATTTTATGTGTATGTTTGTCATACCTACAGTTTAAATAGTTGTGATATCTGTAAGCGATAGTTCAAAAATATATGAGTCAGCTTACAATATTGGGAGATATTCAAAACATGTGTAAGTATTTTCACAAGCCGAAGGTGAGTGAAAATACAAGTGTGGGAGTGAAATGTCACCCCCAATGGTACAATGAGTGTAATAATGGTTTTCGTACATTGAAATTTTTCCAAAACAGTAAAACAGTTGTGCTTCAAAGCCTCGTCATTCAGAAATAACTTCAAAATACATCTAAAATACAATCATCCAGAACTACGCATGGGTGCATTGGCGCATTCATTATGCAGCATTCAATATGGGAGAATATTAAGCAACCATGTGATGCGGAAATACTTAAAGAAAATATCCAATGCACTAAATATTATATATATGTACATGTGTATATAATATATATATATTATTATTATTATTATTATTATTATATGTCCATGTCTAACCCATTCTCACTGCCTGAATAGAAGTTGTTTCTGTTGACTTCATTGCTTTGTTTCTAATGTATGACTCCTGTAGCCTGAAAGTGTAGAGACCGTAGGCCCAATAGTGCCCATTGAAAACCACTCCAGAGAAGACTCTCTCCCTGCGGCAGCCAGTAGCAAAAAACCCATGAAAAAAGGCGGAGGAACCAGTCGCAAGAAAGCCAAAGGTCCAGCTAAGCAACGGCGCAGAACTGCTAACCCCAAAAAGGCAAAGAAAGGGCAAATGAGAGAGGAAGTTGGAGATGCGGAGGAGGAAGAGGATGGGAGGAGTAGGCACCAGCCTCAAGGAGGAGGGGACAGGAGCTCCAGCAACCACAGTAATAGCCAGACAGTGAGGAAGAGGAAGCAACAGAAGAGACAGCAGAATGGTGGCAGTAGTAGTGCTGAAGATGATGACGATGAGGAAGATTTAAGAGAATCTGAGGATGAAGAAGAATGGAGCAAACTACAGCAAAGTGTTCAGAAACACACAAAGAAGAAGTTTGAGCAATCCAACACAGAGAGTCCTCTTGTTCATGCTCCTTTCTTTCCTATTGTAAGTGACTAAAGCAAAGCTTTCCCCCCCCCCCCCCCCCCCCCCCCCTTTTTTTCATCTGCACTTACTACTTCATTGTCAGTTTTCTATAACATTGTCATCATTAACTCTGAGTAGGGTTTTGTGTGTCCCCTCTAAGTAACCCACAGCATACTTTACATGAGGTTATGGTATTCATCATGGCTGTTTGTCTGTCAACAGTAGTTCTATCAGCAGGCAGGCATCTATGATTTGAAGTAACATCAAACTATATTCCTGGCCATTTGAACACATTAAATATGTAAGAGAGGCTGTTTAGTTGGGTTACTATAGCTATGAGTTTGATAATGTCAGCTTCACCACTTATTTATTCGTTTATTTATTGAATTTGCATTGTGTGTGTGTGTGTGTGTTGTAGGAGAAGAACGAGTTATGGTGGCTGTATGTCGTAGACAAGAGATGCAAGGAATTAATATGTCCTCCACAAAGAGTGACTGGAATGCTGACTGAGCATAAGGTGAGTTGGAGCATATGAACGAAGAGGCATTGGGTAATGTATGGAAATTAATAATATAGGGTGAGGCCATTGTGTTAGGATAAAGTTAGTAAGGTGGGTAATTAGTCAATTATGGGTGTTGTGTGAGCATTGATGACCATTTTTAAAGCCAGACTTTACTTTTAGTTATCTGCAATGATATAGCTATTGAAGCCTGTGGAGCTGGCTCAGGAAGGAGCTGCAAAACCTTAAGATAATAGCAGTTTGAAGAATTTACTAAAGGTGACAAGTTTTTTTAGCACAGCATACAGTGTTATTATCCTTTTCTCCTGAAAGTTGGTTAGTAATTCCACAGAATATTTAATATGGTGAAAAAGTCAGTATTGTGAGCTCAGATAGTCAGCAAAGCTTCTTTGACATGTGTAAAACATACACTCTGCATGGCAAGATAGCTGCTCAGTTCCCTCCATACCAGGCTAGCGATGTCTCTGCCTCTTCACTGTCTGTGATATTTCTTGCAAGCTTTTAAACTGCAAATTGTGGCCTGTTGCTAATTTTGCCTGTATACTGCAGTAACTGGTCATTAGTGCTGCCACTCCTCCTTCAATCCCAGTGAAGTTATATAGATTAGAGCTCTTGGTAAGGTGTGTGTTATTATGGTCAGCTCTGTGTGCATGTGGTGTAGACCGATTTACACTTCAACGCTCCCAGCAAGGCGAACAGAGGAATCCGCTATACTGTCGTCTTACGCTCGGATTCTTACTTAGACCTGTACTTCACTCATCACATTGACGTAAGCCACACCCACTCCATCTTAACACAACCATACACTCCTATATGTACTGTTGTTCTTATTTGTATGCAGTTCACAGTGGGAGCCAAGCAGGAGGTCAAGGGTCATTCACAGTGGGCGGACTTGGAAGAGGAAGAGGAAGAAGAGGAAGCCATTGAGGAGTCTTTGTCGGAGATAGATTCAGATGATGATGATCTGGAGGACTCGGACTGACTCTTCTCGACATATAGGCTGTATTTTGTATACATGTCTCCTCTTTCTCTATAATGGCAATCTTGTAAATCACAGGAGTCAATTTATATATCATGATGCATTATACTAACTCTGCTTCATAATGTACATATTATGGATTTGGCCGAGAGAATGAAGTGATTGATGAGGTTTCACTTGTGTATGTATGGAACCAACACTGTATTAACAATGCTTAATAGTAGACTTAGCTTATGTACTATGAACCTTGCATTCAACCTTTTATTTCTGAAGACAAAAGTGGTTGAGCTTCCTATTGAAATGATGCAATATGCTAGAAGTAGTGTAGTATTTACATTCATAATCTGATTAATTACTGTCAGTAATGCGTAATGGAAGATGGCCAAAGATGAGTGGATTAAATATGACGGTTCTGTGCCAGATACTAGAGGAGAGATCATACGAGGAAAAGTGTTAGCGGTATGTTTTGGATAGACAAAAGTCTCTTGTCAGTTTTTTCAGGAATAGTTTATTCCCCAATACAAATGTAAATTTAGTCTAGACAATTTCAGTCTAGTGACCACATATTACAAAAAGAATTAAGTTATTTTGATTTAATTGTTCAACTTGTTATGTATATTGGAGACACTACTGGTAGTTATAGGTATATGTTTATATCTCCCATCCCCTTCTATGTTGTATTAATTAAACTTTCAATACTGTCAGTATTTTTTCCTCAGCAGCACTTCAGAGCTATAGCTGAAAAACATCATGACGTTACTGCAAACCAAATAGAACTGTTGAAATACCAAATCAGCATGTCTCCCAGGTACAAGACAGTGGTGAGTGAAACAAACTCAATAACTCGATACATATATATTCCTGATCTTAAATTTTCTCAGATAAAAGTAGGTGGTCATTGCATGAAGATTCACCTGAATGGTTCTGGTGACCTGGTTCACATTGAAGACTGTAAGGAGGATGAACGTCACAAGCAAGCAACTACTCCACAAGCTGACAAGAAAGAAGAATCAACCTCACCCCAGAACTTACCCTTACCTGAGAAACAAGAGGATAGTACAACAAAGGACTCAACAGTAGCACACAAGAAAAAATTATTTGTAGACGTCGATCCTGTTGGTGGTTCATCTGAATCATCATCATACAGGATTTCTGTGAGACTTCCTTCTAGTAAACCTAAAAAACTTGCAGCTATTGCTGCAGCTGCTTTGATTTATGATAAGTAAACATGATCTTGTGCTGCAATATCAAGAACATTATGATTGAATAAATGCACCATTTTAGCTAATTGTAATATTGAGCAATGCAAATTTTGGCTAAGAGAAAAAGAAAATAGGACTTACAAACAAATTATTCTATGTTTCATCATAATGAAATTTTATAATTATATCAGCTCGGCTTTCTGTGATAGACAAACAGCAAAATTCGCAAAGGTTCATCGGACCCTTACCACCAATAGCACCCTTACCACCAATCGCAACGATGGTCTTGCTACGCGAGGGCGTAGCCACATTAACAACGTTTTTAAGACGAACGATTCTTTCCTTGTAAATTTTATTAATGATGGTTCATGTGATGGCGGTTTTAGCTCCAAATGTACCAGGGGAATCCCCTTTGTTGACTAATTGGGAAAGAAAACAACAACAAAGAATGGAACACTTATAAATATCCCATGGCTCTAGGATAGTTCATCGCATGGCTGAAAGTACCGGAGCATCGAACGTTCCCGCGAAGGGATTTTGCCGCTTGTGCTCTCAGGATTCGAGCTACCTTAGCGTGGATAAAGACGCAGGAAAACACGTTTGCAACCCCCATCCCGTAGAACTGGCTAACCCAAGTGTTTTAGGTTCAGTCAAAATGAACATGTTTCACTTGTTGTTTCCATCTAACGGCATGAAAATGTCTGCATTACCCTACAAAATATACGACCGCAACGCAAGACCACCAGACGAAACGGGTGAGCGGGTGGAAGTAACAGTCCAAACAGTAAGTTCTACTAAGACTAAATCTAGATCACTTTTCAGCAATTTATTTTATTGTGATTGCAGTTTCGAACTGATATATTGAAGAGATACGAGGTTACAGGTGACCTTACCCTGAAGGGTTATTACCTCAAAGGCAATTTCAACGACCCGGACAAGACTTTAACAATTTATGCCGAGGTCAGCAAACAATTGTTATTCGTACAACATTTCTATCAATGCAAATTTTGTTTAATTACTTTTCTAGATTGATATTGGGAAGACCCTGTACGTAGAATTGCTACGGTATAGTGACACTGTAGCAGGATCCTCGTACCACATCAAAGGCAACACCACGATGACTTACTTGTATCACAAACCCAGACCATCATCATAGCAACTGTTCATCCCCAACAAACTCCGTCACCTTTTTATTTCATTTATTTATCTTTTCAGTTCTTTTTTTAATTTGACCAACTATCACTGAACATTTTTAATAATGAATCTTTTTAAAGTACAAAAAACAACAAAACATGAAGTGATGACTCAATAAAGATACAAAGAAATAAATAGGACAAAAAAAATCAAATGTCTCATGCATCGTCATCATCAGGAGGTCTGTAGGACTTCCAGCAGCGTTCTTTAAAAACCTACAACACAAAATTAAATGCCTTAACAAACAAGGGCATAACGAGTGCAATATTCACAACAGACATAAAGAACTCGTGAAACTCATTATTTCACAAGATGATGTAACATTGAACCATTGTTTCACTGGTCTAGAGGTAAAAGTGGGAGGAGCAGGTAACACATGACCACCAACCAGCACACACAGAACTTTTCCAAACAAACGAAAAACAAAAACAACACTTGCTCTCAAAAAATAAGTCGGTTTTAATGAAACTGTTTTGCTTCTCATGCTAGAAATTTTAACAGAACATAAAATAACAACAACAAACAATAACTCCAGAAAACAACAACATATCTGGTGAGTATACAAGTTAGAATAGCTATGTTCAACTGAGAACCATACATGGATATTATGCTATCCATTTCAAATTGGAGCCTTCAAGTTTTGATGCTCTCAATCAATAAAAAATTGACTTATTCTAAAAAGTAAGTTCTCCAATTTGTAAAATATGGTAAACCTACTTCAGATGGACTTCCCTTCAGCTATCTATTGCCTCACATGCGTTATAGTCATTATTCACTTGAACTCTCAACTGCACCAAAAATTACTATAACCAACTGAACACACACACACAAACAACAAAACCACGGTACTGACGTAGGCCAAAAAAACTCATTCACAAAAATATTGTAAACAAGTAAATTAACTAGTGGTGTGCTTCAGCAGAAATGGTAAGTGAAATAGCCAAGTTATAATATAAAAAGAAATAATTGTTCATTGAATGTTTTATTAAAATTCATTGACTTTTGTTTCAATTATAAGCATTCTATTTCTGTGGCAAGGAGAGAACATTTTATGAGCTACATGTGAAGAATGAATTAAACTTTGACTTTCAAGTACTATGACACACACACATCTAAGTGTACATATATGTACATACGTACAGTGAAACATTGATTAACCAAACGATTAAAAAGACAGCACTCACATTTAATCACAGTTATTTTGGACATCTTTTGTTGCAAGAGTGGCTACTTTCGGATTTTCGTGTGGAGGAAATCACTGAAAGGGCTAAAGAAGAGAAATGTTCTTTTTATCAAGACTAGGTTTGAAATTAGTAAGTTGTTGAGGACCTACTGATACTGTACTTTCAAAAGAATTTGAAGTTGGTAAGTCTACCACCACTGGTATCAAGGAAAGCAAGGGAAATTTGACAACTCTCGTTTCCACTGTGGATAGCACTATGGGTCCTTAACCCTTACCAGACAAACATTGACAGGCAAATTAGTTAGGATAATCGACATTCCACTGTATGCATGTATGTATGCTTGAACAAGTACACCTTTAGTGTCCTATGTTTGCAAATAAATAAATACAATAAGTACAAAGAATCAGTAAGGTCAATATCAACACTTAACTATGTCCATCATAAAATCATTAGTTCGACAGAAAACAGCTGCAAGTCACAGCTACATAAAAAAAACAACTTATTTTTGTAATTTAATCATAGCACTTTATTGGCTATGTGATGACCTTTACCAAAGAAAAAAAATGCTCAAAATGATGTTGATACAAAGGTCTTAACCATATATAAAAAAGTACACCTTTTGATCACTTCAGTACACACACTAAATAATTCATGCGAAACTCTTAGCTATTGACATTTGGTTCCCAATATAATTTTAGACAGCAGACATTTAAGTGATACAGGCAGAGCCAGGTCCAAAGATAATACGAATAGGGAAGGATTAGAGTATATGCAGAAAGCACAGACCTACACGACCATGGTTGGAATATTTGTTGTTGTTGTTTTCCCTCTGAAAAAGAAACAACAAAATTACAACAACAACCAAGACCAGCTGTTGACAAAATGACCAGCCGCCAGTAACCCACTTAATATGTGTGCATACAAAGAGCTACAGTCACAAGAGTGGGTGTGCCAAGTAAAGACAGTCTGGCTAATACTGCAAGTAAAGACAGTCTGGCTAATACTGCAAGTAAAGGCAGTCTGGCTAATACTGCTAGTAAAGGCAGTCTGGCTAATACTGCAAGTAAAGCGAGTCAGGTCAATACTACACAATGTACGCTACACTCCGTTGAACACGCTAACTGCTCTGGAATGAAAGCAATGAGTCAAAGTAAACCAAGCCAATGAAACATTCCCATATAGAGGAAATAAAGAACCAGAAAATTATATTATATAAATTAAAAACAACGGTCACAAGACTTGGGACGACTTTAAACACACACACACAACTATATACTCATACATACATACAATCGAAACGAACCTCTCCTCCATACACCAACCAGTGGAAACACATTTACAGTAATTACAGTTCAGAAAGAAGGAGTTTTTTTTTTGTAAACTAAAATCAGAAAGGATAGAAAGCTAGGCACAATGTGGATGAGGAAAGTTTTTAAATTGCAACTGCTTGTATCTGTCACATATACTATTGCTTCCTCTATATAAAACCTACCCAAACAGTCATGAGAGAAAAAGGTGAAAAGGAGAAAGAACTGTGTATTCTACCATTGCTAATAAACCTCCATACCTTCATGCTTCTTTCTTGTACGACCTCTTCAACAATAAACTCATTCTCCATCAGCCGCAGCTACAAAGACAAACACAACACATTAAAAAAAATTATTACTTGATTAATTAAACTTGTTCTGAATTAGTTAAGACGCTGCACGGCCTTCATGAAGGGCCCCTCTGAGGCAGTGCCTAACTAATATGTAAATACTAAAAATGATAAAACTGAATATCATTGAATTCATCCACTTTGGGAAAGGAAATCATTCCATTACATCCAACGAAACGAACAACCCAGTGCATCCAGCCAAGCCGGCAGGTGACTGGTAGTCAAGCAATCAGGTGTCAAGGGAGTTACACATTTCTTGTGAGAGTACTACTCCACACTGACGTATACGCATGTGACCTTATGAAGGGGAAGTCGGCAAACCACTTCATTGCATACGTGCTACTTAGACTATGTTATCTTCTGTTGTTAATAGGACACCCACCCACTCCAATTAAACAACACTCAAAAACGGCCTTAGCAACTTCCAATGACCACAATCACTCCCTCCACATGACTCCACTCTCGTGCATGTCAATCAGAGAATCGAATGAAGCACAAGCTATAATTTTTTAATTGTGTACATAAAATAAAGTCGTACTATTATTCTACCACATGCTCTGTGCAGAAAGATAATATTTCAACTTTCCCAATGGTACTGCTATACAGCAGTGTAAGACATCATTTTAAGCATTACTTAGTCTGAAAGAAAAATAGCAACTGAAGCAGTTCAGCTCAGAAAATGTCATAGCATAGAACAGAGCCTTTGGGCTAAACCTGGGGGAACCCTTACTGTACCACTCTAGTAGCTAGATCCCTAATGGAGACTTCTCAGTCCAAGTTGTACAACTCAAGAACGAAGGCGTACGCGTAAGGGAATGAGAAGGTGGGGCTAGTGACCTGTTCATGGGTTGACAAGCAAACTAGAACGTCATTTTTCCCCCAAGCAAAAGTTGTCCCTCCATTTCCCAGTCCACTGGAGTCACCATTAATCCGGATCTACTACCTCATCAATTGACCGTCTGGTAGATTGTAAACAGCCTCAAACTTTTTGACCCCACAAGCTAACTAAAAGTTTCCATGGTAACTTTAGAAACATCATGTTGCAGAGCTCAAAGATCATTTAATTGACTGAGCTAACACCAAGAGGCTATAGTGTTCGAGAGAAGTAAAGCAGAGAATAAATTCCCAAGACATTACATCAAAGTGCTGTATGGCGGTTAATTTTACTGACGATGAACCTCTACAAAACAATTCATGTTTCATTTGCTATATTCTGAAACTTGCCATGGATAGTAAAGGTGACTGATTACAACAATCAAACTATATTGATCATTATTATATAATAAAATAAAGTAAACCCACAGAGTAGTTCTTTAAGAAGGAAAAAAAAAAGTTTAACAATTTATCCTCATTTTGAGCCTATTGGTGTGTTAAGTTTTGTCTCAAACACTCTCTGGGCATTACTAAACACCCGTGGAATAGACCACGGTTGCTAGGGGTGTTAAATTAATTTCTCCTTTTGCCCATGTTTTGTTTCCACAGGTCAGCAAATACTACTAGAAGGAAGCAAAAAACCAGAGGTCCGTTGCATCTCAAGAAATAGCCTCGTCAATTTTCAGACTTGTCTATTTGACCACGCCCCATCCCAACTGCATGCGTGAGATACAGCTGTATTTTCACCAGCACTATTAGTTGCAGAGTGGAGTGTGATTTAATAGACAAGACCCAATCAATAAGTTGGAGTGAGCTACTAACAGCCTCAGGTGTTGCTATACTGAGAGCATCATTGTGCATTACAGGCTTCATTTTCCTGAGCATGAAAGCGGTTCACCTTGCTCACCTGCACAATCAGTTACGGTATTTAGCTGAAGAATCTAATTAGCAGAGTAAAGGCTGACAATAGTACAAGTTATCACCCTGGAACAAACCTCTAATTATTTACAATGAAGTAAGGATTATTTTTTCTTACCGTAATATTTTTTACAATACCACATTGTGATAAACATAACACCGGCCTACCAAACATTGAAAGATCTCCCAGTTGCATGTGTACCACATTGAAGCATGATATCCTTTAGTTCAAATGTAAAAAAAAAAAAAAAAAAAAAAAAAAGGGAAAAAAAATCCACATACCATGGCGAAATTTCAGCTCTTATAAGACCTTTTGGATGACTGGTACTTTTTACAGCGACTTCGATTCCATAATCTTATTCTGGTCTTGGATTGATTAGTTCTTGTCAAACAAACAGTAGCTTCATTTTTACAATTGGATTCCTACCCCCCAAATATTTATGAAGTCCTGACCATAACTCAAAGACTCAGTACGAGCACTACTAAGCCCCTCTAAGTGGAGCTACAAAAAGAAATCGTTTCAAAAGTAGCATACAAATAGTCACCTATTGTGAGTAAAGTACTATATTATTAGCTATTATCCAAATGTAGAATTGTATTCATCCATAAACAAACAAAAAAACAACTACAAAAACAAAAAACAAAAAAACAACAACAACAACAAAAAAAAACAAAAAAAAACAACAACAACAAAAAAAAAAGTAGTCGCCAGTCAATTAATTACTGTAGACCCTCGCTCATCCGGATCCTGTTAATCCGAAACCTCGCAAATCCGGACTATCAGAGAACTCGCGCGTGCGTACTCACGTGACGGCAGTCTGATGAGGGGAAAGCAGCCGCTTAAAAAAAAAAATGGACCGAGGAAAAGCTAGAGCGGTTAGAAAGAGAGCTCATGTTAGTCTTACTATCGAGCAGAAGGTGGAGATTTTGGACCTAATTGAGAAAAAGACAAGCTATAAGCTTTTGTCTGAAAAGTACGGTGTAGGAATCTCGACAATTTCAGACATCAAGAAGAAAGGCAGTGAGCTAAGAAGTTATAAGCAGAAGCTAACTGCAATGGGATGCAAGCGCCCAGCATAAATAATGAAGCTGGTAGGGACGGGGAGCTAGAAGAAGCTCCTTTGGTTCACTCAACAAAGAGAAGGAGTCCCTCTTTCCGGTAAAGCTGTATAGTTGCACTAGCTAGTAGCTTAACTTAAAAACTACCTGATGTACATTTATTTCTTGATTTGCAGCATATACTATTTTTATCTGTTATCAGCTGACAAACCAGCAGAAGAAGACTTCTGCAGCACATTTCAAAAGTATGTGGAAGATAACCATTACACACTCAATCAGATTTTCAATTGCGATGAGACTGGGCTTTATTATAAACTAATGCCACAAAAAACTTTGGCATCTTCTTTTGAAAAATCTGTGGATGGACGAAAAACCAAAAAAGATCGAGTAACCATAAATGCATGTGCTAATGCTTCTGGAACAATCAAATTACCACTGCTTATGATAGGGAAATCAAAGAACCCTAGATGTTTCAAGCATATCAATCGTGACAATTTACCACTTCATTATTCTAATCAAGCAAATGCTTGGGTAAATGCAGAAACATTTACAGAGTGGTTTCAAGAGAAGTTTGTGCCAACAGTTCAAAAGCAATTGCGTGAGATGGATGTTGAACCAAAAGCTGTTCTTTTGCTAGACAATTGCTCAGCACATCCTAGTGAAGACCAACTGATATCAAAAGATGGACAAATAATTGCCAAGTTTTTACCACCAAGTGTAACATCCCTTATTCAGCCTATGGATCAAGGTGTGCTTCTGGAAGAGTTGGTTCTGCACAATAGTGAAGGGAAGTCTATCCCCGATTACTTAAAGACTATAAATGTCCTAAAAGTGTCAACTATTATTGCAGCTTGCTGGAATGAGATCTCGGATCGCACACTACGACTATCATGGATAAAATTTTTACCTGAAGGGTCAGACACTCAAGATACTGATCCAGAACCCATTGAACATCCTACAGCTGAGTTTGGTGCTATGTTTCAACTGTTGGATGAAGTAATTGAAGAAGATGAAATTGAAAATTGGCTGGGAAGTGATCAGCAAGACATGGGCTATGCTCACCTCAATGATGATGAAATTGTTTCAAGGGTTACACGGGAGTTGGAAGAGCCTATGCAGCAGGACCCACATGACAATGATGCTGAGGAGGAGGAGATCTCAAAAAATAGTCATAGTGCAGCAGTGACAATGTTTGAGGGATGCATACAGTGGCTACAGGAACAAGAAGAATCAAATGTATATAACATATCAGTGCTACAAGAATTGAAGGAACTGGCAGCAAAGAAGCGTCTTGGTTCACTGAAACAGAAAAAAATAACTGATTATTTCTCTAACAATTGAATATGTAATTTTATCTTTTATTCACCTTCTTAATATGTGACCGTCTACAGGAAAACCGGGCACAACGCGGCGTGCGTAAATATCGAGAAAAGATCGATCGATTTCTTTAAAATGTATTGTTTCAAGCCGACGGAAGGGAACGGTTAGGTCTATTATAGTGGGAACGACTTAAGCTACGACGATAAATCTTGGAGAGCTCAATATCTGGATGCCGAAAACTCTGTAAGTGCAAAAAAAAATTTTCCGAAGGGTGCCGCGTTGTGCCCGGTTTTCCTGTAGACGGTCACATATGTTATTTCACATCAATATTAAACTACAAGATTGTTAAAAAAAATTAAGTATTGTAGAGAATGAGAAAATAAATGAATGAATAAATAAGTATACTGTATAGATACAATGTACTGGTCAATTCAATTATGTGTGTTCCATCCAGCAATTTAATGATATTCATACACTTCACTAGTCCGAAATATTCACTAATCCGAAGTGGCTTCGGTCCCAAGCTGTTCGGATGTGGGGGTCTTCTGTACTAGGAAACTGATATGGACTCTTACAAGTTCTCTAGTGCTATTTAAGTGGGTAAAGTGAGTAAATTATAGTGCATGAATAAGTAGATGTTGCTAAGCAACCACAATTATAACAACCGGTCTCTGGTTATTGTCTTTTAATGCAGACTTCATGCTACTTCTGAAAAAAAGCACGAAAGGGTGTGAACCCTCGGCGTTACTATAAAGTAGTCAACTAGCTATTACAAAGACCCACAGAATAATTTATTTGGTATAATCAATATGTTAATATGTAGCTCACAAAAGTTTATATGTGTTCATGCAATGAAATAATGCAGTCTTCATAAGAAAAGCTAAACATGCAATAGACACTCACCTACCATAGTCTGGTGTAGCCAACCCTTTACCTTTTATTATTGGGGGACATGGGGAAGGAAAGGGTCTGGGGACATGGCCATACCAAATTTGTTCTGCCGCACATATATTGCGGCGGTCAACTACCACACCCACTCATTCGTTCAAGTAATGAGTTTATTAATAGAAAAGACAATACAGTGGTTTTTCTATCAAATGAACCAAAGAGTTTAAGTCTATGCTCTGTGTATCTAATAAATTCAAATGCCACTGTAATCACACCAAACAATTTAGTACAAGCCATATTATTTTATTATATTACAAAGAAAATGACTTTTATAACAATCAGTAAGTTCATTCAAATAAATAGTGTTAAATCATAGTTATTGCTATCACGTAGACTGTATAATTATATCATATAGCTAATAATAGCTACTTGGACATATAAAGCAAACAACACAATGACAAAAAAAAACAAAAAAAAACTTTAAAAAAATGAATCCAACATACTTATAAATGCCTGCCATTTGTGGCAGTCATAGTTAAACGAAGGACCAGGCTGGTCTGGGGTTTCCTAAAAATCTTCCGAAAGGTTTGATATTAGCTATCTGATAGTACAGCGCGCAAGTTGCCCATTCAAAAATACACGGGAAAAAACGCTGTTCAATTGAATCGCACGGGGAAAGTGAAATAGCGCGTAACTAAATGGAAACTAAGCGAAATTCCGCAGTAGCTTAGTAAAATAAAATAGTAAGGGTAAGTGCGCACGCGTGCAGTATTAACCTTGGAAACATACAGTTCGAGTAGTTTCTAGTTGGAGACAATGTCATTCTTTACCATAGAAGCTCAACCCGTATTAGACGGAATGTTTTTCACCAGATTAGGAGCTGTACATTGCCAGAGGAAGCTAATCCTGAAATAAGGAGATAGTGAGTGAACGATACAGTGTAGCTACAACTGCAAATGACTCTTTAAAAACTGGCCTACTATTAGTGAGTGATAGCACGGGTAACCAGTGCTATTAGGGATCAATAGCACGGTTACCCGTACTAAGTCATTTCGAAGGGCTCGATTTCGACCGCCCAAGTTCGATAACAAGAACGAGTCCAGGTAAAGAGTAGAAAATAATAGACACGCCACTTTTTGTTAAAATATTGGTGCGGCCATGGCCACTCCCATTCCGACACCCCTGAGTATGGCTCTTTTGAGTATCTATCTAAAATTCTGTATGTGTCAGCCACTCTTTCACAGCTAGATTTAGCAAGCATGGCTAAGAAAAAAGAGACACTCAAAGAAGACGGAAAATTTCCAAATACGTCTCTACGTGCCGCTAAAGGTCTGATCACCTCCACCAGCAACTCTTTCATAGCCCAGTAGTCTGTCAGCAAAAGCTACAGAAACTTAAAAGCGAATCAATCTGCATCTAATGCGGTTGAAATTCAGGTATAAAGGAGGTGGGGCACAGACCACTTCCACATTCCTCTAGAACAAACCTTTCCTTCCCCATGCCCCCAATAATAGAAGGTAAAGGGTCAGCTACGCCAGACTACACCTACCAGGTAGTTTCAACAGGGAACTCCAGTTCCAGCACTCTGGTAAACAGCCGAGAATATGAATACTGCGAGTGGCAATGAATATGGCATGACAAACAATAGCTTATGATTATACAGTCAAAAACAAACAAACACAAAACTAGCTATTTCTGGGGAAAAAAAAAAAAGTCGAAACAAAAGTTCTGGCATATTGATTAAAACGGCTCAACCTAGTTCTCCCTTGAAGTATCAACAATCCTTGACAACAACTTGTAGCTTACAAAAAAGATGTGTTTTGTAGTTTTGTATGGTAAAGGGTCTCCACGCAATACACTGAGGGTTTTCAGGCTCTGAAAAAAGCTATTCTTCTTTATCCCATTCAAGCCTAACTTTCCTTTTAATAAAAGGATTGGTAGATGTATTCTCTCTCTTTCACAGGCTTTTAATTTTTAAACAATACAGAATAAAAATTATTTGGTCGTCACCGGGAATCAAATCCAGGACCGCTTGCTTAACGCACAAACGCTCTGCCACTGAGCTACGACAACCAGCTGGCAAACGAACACTCTATTTCTATATTTATACTGTTAAGGGGTACTGCTATTCTACAGCCTCACTCTCAACAGACCAACAAAAATTCTCTTTTTTTCAAAGGTTCTTTTTATTCATTGAAATTTTTTACTCCACTAATTTATCACTTCATAATTTCTTTCCTAGCCTTCTTTTACTCATTAGATTAAGCAAGCGGTCCTGGGTTCGATTCCCAGTGGTGACCAAATATTTTTAATTCTGTATTGTTTAAAAAAGCCTGTGAAAGAGAGAGAATACATCTAACGAGTAAAAGAAGGCTGAGAAAGAAATTATGAAGAGAATTGCTTCATTTCAAGCAAGTAGAGGTTTTGAGATGCAAGTCCTTGCTCTAAATTCCAGCTCTCCTATGGAGTCCGACTGCTTTCTAAGGTTTTTAAGTGCACATACTTCTACACATGCACAATCATTAAGGGTGGCCGCACACCGCCTACGCAATTTTTTTGTTGATGGTTGCTATGCACGATAACGACTATTGTATACTTACAGGGGCTTCTCCACTACAACACAAGGACTAAGTACCTGCAGAAGGAGCCGCTCACTAATTTTAGAGCGAATCTGGAGGAAATATCGGGGCCTAGTTTTAAAACTTTGTAGCACTTTTTTGGAGCGGTGCGGTAAGTTGGAGCTCCGCAATTTGGTGCACTACTAGCCGATACTCTACTGCACGACGAGTTCATTTCAATATTACTTTATATATTCGCAATTGTTTCTATTTATAAGATATTGAAAAATTCTCGTTGTGGTGCAGTTCATTTTTTTTTTTGGTTTACCCGTGTGTAAATTTTTTTGTCGTTCTCATTATTAGATTCCAAGAAAAACTGATACAAAATTTGGAACTTTAATTCTACTCGCAATTCTTAAGAAATAGCCCCACCCCCATACCTCGTACAATGCTACAGGCGGTGCGCGTTGTTATGTGCGGGCAACAATAAAAATACGGCTGCCACTTGCGCATGTGCAACAGATCATGATATTGTCCAGCTCAAACAATACCACCTCACAATACACATACAAAAGTGCTCAAATTATTCTTCATTTGTGTTCTGAATATTGTGTTCCACAATTAATATAAAAAATAAAGACCATACTTGAACTCCTTTCATATATACTCATTTACGTGTGCATGTGTGGAAAATTTTAATTCTACCTGAAAGTGTCCCACCCACTTTGCCTGCTAACTTTTAATAACCTTTCTCAACAGCATTGACAGCTTCTTCTTTATTGGAGCTGTTTCAGATTCCGGTGATGCTGCCATTTTCTCCTTTAACTCCTTCACAGTTGCTGTATTGGAGTCCACACAAGTAGTGATGGCTCTCTGCCTCTCCTTGTGCACTGCAAGGAGCTAAATCAGCAGCACAAGATCACTTCAGACTACGTTTAATATTTGACTTACCTGCTTATACAAGGACATGCATTGTTCCCTAGCATCCACTTGTCTAGCGAAGGACTCGGTGGGTACACTCGTGTTTAGTTCGTACACAATCTTGTCATCGATGGTTCTGGCTTGTTGCAGGGCAGACTGCCCATTAAAAGATAAAGTTACGGCGTGCATATAAAGCTGTACGCGTTAAGCCTTACCTTGAACTCGGAAAACTCCTTGCAGGGTAGGTCGATTTTCTCATAGCGAGACCCGCCGTCCTTCTTACGCCCAGCGTTCATGTTCAGCCACGTGACTCTGCGCATGTTGCATAATAAAGAGCACGTGTAACTTCGACGATCATTACCTGTTTGGTTTGTCACTTTCTTTAGATTTTTAAATAGTGAAATATATTGATTGTCCTGTGAAAATGGCATTCCGAGGAGGCCCTGGTGGAAGAGGCGGTCCAATGGGTAGCTATAGAAGGAACGAGCGAGCTTCTCCTTATTCCCGTAACGGTGGAGGTAACCCTCGCGATGCCCCTCGCGGTGGTGGTGGAGGAAACAGAAGAGGCGGGCGGGACCAATACAGAAAAAGAGAGCTTACGGCCTTATCTGAAGGAAAATCTGACAACAAAGAGGTAACACCTCAAAAGCCGTCGATTTCCAAGGATATTCCAGTGGCGGATGCAACTCTCCCTTCAGATGCTAAACAAGAGCCCACCACCAATGAAACACCATCCATGAACAACTCTATAGATGACAGGAATATAAACACTCCTAGATCTGGGAACAATTCTATGTCAAGGAGGAGTGCTGAGACCCCACGATCTGAGAAAAAGTCGTATGTGAAGTCCAGGCTGTTTGTTGGCAACCTACCCAGAGAGATGAAGGAGAATGAAGTTAAGTTGTTATTTGAGGAGTATGGGGAAGTCAACGAAGTATTTGTGTCCAAGGATAAGATGTATGGATTTGTGCGGATGGTGAGTTCATGCAGAGAAGTAAAATTTAATTAAATGTATTATAGTAATTAATGCCCACTCAGTAAGGCAGTAGACAAAGTACATTGAGGAGTCGAATTTAAACTAAAGTTTGATCATTTTGACTAATTCCAGTTTACTGGTAGTTTATACCCAGCCCAAGTTCAGACCCCCCTTTTTTAGGCAGTTGTGAACCCTCATATCTTTTTTTGTCCATGACATGACTTCAGTTGGTAAGTTTGAGATTTAAGCTTGTGTTGAGTTTTAATTTTTTCCAAGTGATGGTTCATTGTTACGGAAAATGAAAGACAGACTGTGATGTTTTAGTTGGTTTAAAAAAGAAGAACAAAATAAAACGAGAGAACAATTACTTTTTGATGCCTTTATTATCACTATACTTATTTGTCCAGTGTTATAGAAGTGGTGCTGAGAAAGCTGTCCAGGCTCTCAATGGTCGAGTAATCCTGGGACGCGATATCAAGGTGAGGTTTGCTGCCAGCAACTCGTCCGTGAAGGTGTCCAACCTCCATCCCACGATATCTAATGAGCTTCTGGAGGAGGCCTTCTCCCAGTTTGGGGATGTAGAGAAGGCAGTGGTGGTGACCGATGAGAGGGGTAAGTCTCTTGGGCACGGTATTGTAGACTTCTCCCGCAAAGCGTTTGCCCAAGCTGCCATCCGCAGGTGTACTGATGAGCACTACCTGCTCACTAAGTCAGCCATGCCCGTGATAGTGACAGATTACATCAGAGACAATGATGAAGATGGACAGCCTGAGAAGACCATACCAAAGAATAACGTTTACCGACTGTGAGTTATTTTTATGCAGCACACTTTGTCAATGTTCTGGTAATAATAAGTATCTGTCATAGTTTATGTGTAATTGTATCAGTTCCACTTTGAAAACCTTCCGTGGAGTTTTTTCCTAAATCTTTAACCGATTATCGCCTAAAATTAAATTTGCGATTGCATGCACGTACTCCGAAATTGTTTACAAGAAATCGTGACCGGCACCTCGAGACTTGAAAGCCTGAGCTTTTTCTTGTCTAGAGGCAATACGCTTCGAAGTAACCGACGGCGATGTATTAACAGATTGAAGCTAAAGCCCTCCTCTACCCGCGGGCTAAGTTTTGTTTAGTTTCTAGGCATTTGAAGCGTATGAAGTGCGCACTCATTGGAAACTACAAGCTTCAAGGTAAGTAAGCCAGTGTTAGCATCAGTATTGTAAAAGCTTAGGCTAAGACCTCATGTTTCATAGCTATATATTGTTGTTTTAAATGTTCAGTAGCCACTTGCTTTGAAATAATTCAGTAACTGTTGATTTTGACTATTTATTTTTTTTTGTGGGAACCAATACTAGGATATAATATAATATATAACATAACAAGCAATTATATGGACTACTGTGTTTGTAATTCTAGGATTTTTTCTGATAATACTATGAAGCAGTCAGATTGAACTCCATGGTGACAAAGCCACACCCCATAATCACCACTGTACCGTACCATGCATGATGTGTCTGTTGTTACTGTTCTTGACATAAAATGCACATCCTTCTCTTCATACCTGAAAAACTTTCTCCTAAGAAATCCATTTTATGGGCACCTTCAAGTAGGGGGAGAACTGGGAGGAAGAAAGTCTGTATCCTGATGCAATAATAACTTGACCTTTTTGTGGTTGGTGTTGTTCAAAATCTATATAACCCTCTGTGTATGAACAAACGAAGCTAAAATAGCTTGCCCTTTTCAATCTTTATTTCTTCCAGGTTATCAAATTCTTCATTGCTGCCCTCCATGAAGATTTCTTGGCCAGGGACTTCTACACCCGAGAAGTCTTCTGCCTTTTTCTATCTCCATTTCTTTGAGATCATCAAATTCTTCATCACTGCCCTCTATGAAGACTTCTTGGCAATCTTTAAATTTTATTGACAACTTTATATCATATTAAGGGTGGCCGCACACAGCAACGCGCACCGCCTGTAGATCCGGACATTAATTTATTCCCCGCCAATACCCCACCATTCGATAATACGCGAGCAGAAACAATCGCGCAGTAGTAGCAGAAGTATACTTTGCGAAGTTGTGGTGTTTTAGTTTAGCTTCTTGTTGTCTCATATTCGTTTACAGCAACTCTCCATACGTCGTCCGAGCTCACACGGCAAGGTGCACCAGGCTGCCTCTCCTCCAGTAGCCGTTCTCCGGATTCTGCGCACCTGAACTCAAGCGGATGGATCCACCAGGCTCGATTTCTGGGGAGCGAAGACTTCTCAAGCTGCGCAGATCTAATACCTTCACCTCTGGCTATCTCCAATAAACTGCTCTCTCTTCTGACTCTCTTGTTATTGTTCTATTGATGTTTGTTTACACTTGATATAGGCGGGCACTTTTTAGAACCAATATAAACTAATTGGGGGAAAATTGCTCGTGTACCTCGTAGTACGAGATATGGGGGTGGGGCTATTTCTTAAGAATTGCGAGTGGAATTAAAGTTACAAATTTTGTGTCAGTTTTTCTTGGAATCGAATAATGAGAACGACACAAAATGTTACACACGGGTAAACAAAATAAATGAACTGCACCACAACGAGAATTTTTCAATATCTTATAAATAGGAAAAAAATGCGAATAAATCATAAAGTAATATTGAAATGGATAAGAACTTGTCTTGCAGTAGAGTATCGGCTCGGCTAGTAGTGCACCTAATTGCGGAGCTCCAACTTACCGCACCGCTCTAAAAAAAGTGCTACAAAGTTTTATAACCAGGCCCCGATATTTCCTGATATTTCCTCCAGATTCGCTCTAAAATTAGTGAGCGGCTCCTTCGGCAGGTACTTTGTCCTTGTGTAGTAGTGGAGAAGCCCCTGTAAGTATACAATAGTAGTAATCGTGCATAGCAACCATCAACAAGAAAATTGCGTAGGCGGTGTGCGGCCACCCTTAATATATATATATTTTTCTCTATTAGTTATATGAATTTTTTTTTTTTGTAACTTTGATTTTCTTTATACACAAACAGTGCTACAATTTCAATCTACAAATAATACATTTTTTTTCTATGGTAAGGGTCATTAAGACCTTGCCTCCCTTACACTTACCTCACAGGAGAATCGCTATGGCGTTGTGGGAGCTCTTGAAATACTTGCGATTGCGGCTGGTCTAATAGAAGCGGGTACAATGGCGGTTATGCAAAAATGTAACCTGCGCTTTACGCAGAAACGCGTAATTCGACGTTAATCGGTTAAAGAATAACTTGGATGAAGTGTATCATTCATAACTATTGCTTAGCCAATGTTGGTGATACACACCATACCACACGTCACTAACAGGATCAGTTAATATTACTTTTGTAGTGGTTGTAGTAGATTTTCCTAGAAAAGGTCACTATACCGCAAGTTGTTGTAAGAAGGAAAAAAAACAACGAACGTTTTGACTGTTATTTGTTGGATTATGTGGTATGGTGGAATAGTTTTTCTAAATAACATTGTGGCTTGTATTATCTTAACTCCAAGTATTTTACAGTATTTTCACGACAAATTGTGAAATCCAAGTTGTGGTGGTTGTTTTCCGTTTGATAAGGCATGGTATAAAAATGTTAAATATGTATTGCAGTGAGAGAGAAGTAGGTCCAAGATTTGCTGATCCTGGTACTCTGGAGTATGCTGTGGCTTCCCAGTGGAAATCTACTTATGAATCTGAGAAGCGTCAGAGGGATGCATTGGAGCTGGAGCTGCGTCACTCTAGGCACTCAGTGGTGCAAGACATGGAGTCCCTCAGGGAGCAGCACCATACAGAGCTCATCCGCCAGGAGCTCGCCCACCATCAGCAAGAGCAGCTCAGGCTGGTGCAGGAGCTGCGCATGAGGCAGGGCAGCCTCGGCGGGATGGGAGGACCTGGAGGGTTTATGGATCAACCAGGGGGAGGGGCTCCTAGTTTTCCTCCTCCCATCTTGGGGGGCATGGATCAGCAGGATTCTAGGAACGTGAGTGAGTGGGATTGGTTCTAGGAATGGGAGTGACTCTCGGAGTGGGAGGGGGTCTAGGAGTGGGAGTGGCTTTAGGAATTAGAGTGCTCAATGAGTAGGAACAATATGTGGCAGTATTGAAAGTGTAAAGGTGGTAAATTACAAGAATTGACATGATAGCACTGACCAAGGTATCAAGGCAGCTTTGCATGTTGAATGGCAGACTGCACCTATCACACATAGATCAGACCTATGTGACAGTGAGATCTGAGTATTGCTGTGTTTTGAGGAGTCGTGGGTATGTGCTTTCATGTCCAATGGCTATGTGTACCTCAGTTTGAGAACCCTCCACTCCTGGGCACTGTTCCTGGAGGAGCCCCGGCGCTGGGAGGCCTCATGGGTCTGGCACCTGGTGGACCTGCATTACCCCTCCATGCCGGAGGACAGCCTTCTTTATCCCGACCTCAGGACATCGTGCCGGTCTCTATGCCTCTGACTGTGGGCGGAATCCCACCACCTCCACTCATGGGACAAGTGAGCCATAGTACAATGACAGGCTTGGTTGGGGGAGTTTGAACCAGGTTTAGTGTCCTGGCTGTTCATCAATTGAGATTTTTGTTGTTGTTTTCTCTTCCATATTTCCAAATGATAGCTTTTTTTCTTGATCACTGTGATTAGGTAATTCTATTTTACTCTTATGGCTAAGCAGTCATTGTGGAGGTAGTGTGTTACTCTTATGGCTAAGCCGTCATTGTGGAGGTAGTGTGTTACTCTTATGGCTAAGCAGTCATTGTGGAGGTAGTGTGTTACTCTTATGGCTAAGCAGTCATTGTGGAGGTAGTGTGTTACTCTTATGGCTAAGCAGTCATTGTGGAGGTAGTGTGTTACTCTTATGGCTAAGCAGTCATTGTGGAGGTAGTGTGTTACTCTTATGCTAAGCAGTCATTGTGGAGGTAGTGTGTTACTCTTATGCTAAGCAGTCATTGTTGATGAAAGGGTTAACTTCAAGGTATAGTCACTGTGGTGTAGCTTATACTCTGTGTGTGTGTGTGTGCTTTCATTTATGTAAATAGAACTAGCTATGGCTAATTATGTAGCAAAACTTCTAATTAGACCCAAGCAGCCTCGTGATTCAAGTACTGGAAGTCTAAATCAATTTTGGATACTTCCCCCCCCCCCCCCCCCCCCCCCCTTATAGTTTGAAGTCATTGTTTCGGTTGTCTCTTTAGATCTGCTATGGTCAGAATGTGATACAAGATGGCAATTTCTAATTAATGTTGATGATCATTAAGTTCATTTTGTCAGGCTTGAAATTGAAGTGTATTAGCACAAGTAAGAACTGCTTCGTACTTGAAATGAGTCCTCCCATACAAGAACACTGTCTCACAAGAAAGGAGATATGAATTTTATTTACCTAAATACTTCCTTTTCCCCTTAATTGTGAAACTCTTACAGATGTTATTTCTCACTTCTATTTTATCACTTAATAAATGATGTGATTATAATTTTATCATTTAATACATCTCAATGGGAGTGAGTTGATAAAGTTAGTATGTCAACAAAATTTGTTTTGTTTTATTGTTGTTTTTAATCAGCATACCCATTTCAATTGTTGCATTATTTTTATATTAAAAATATTGTAGTGGCCTGGAGCTAATCAAGGAAGTGCTGCTCACTGAATTTGGAAACATGAGAGGTAATTTGGTGAGAGTAAATATTCAGAAGTTCTTTCAGTATTTATTATAATATTATAAGGCATAGGCTAGACATTTTACATCGTATTCCTATTTATTAGTGAAACTCATTCTGAATTAAAGTAATTCCATGGAAGTTTTAAAAATGGCCATCAGACTACAAGAAGGTGTAATAATATGTTTGAGTCTTTTATGGTTTATGCTAGATTTTGTATTTACTGATCATAAAAAAAAATATATATATGTGAGTAAGGTGTTTTATAGTTGTGTTTGCCTTGGATCTTGTTAAATGGCCCTCCATAGTATTAGTCATACAGGGATTCATACAGGGGTTTTTGCTAAGGAGGTGGGGGGAGGGGGGGGGGGATTTTGTAGAGTCACAAAAATATTTTAGCCACGTGAAAATGGTGACGTCACGGCTATGAAACATTATTAGATGAGAACTTAGACAAACTATTACAGATTGCTAATGAAGGGCCACAACTAGACAGTCATGATTTTGAAGAATTGTTTACCATTTTAAAAGAAACTAGCAGTAAAGTATTTAAGCTATAGTTTTTGTACTTGTACTGATCATTATTAACCCTCAGCGCGCATGCGCGAGAGGGTTATAGTAGTCGTCCTGTCTGTTTGTCTGTCTGATTTTGGAGAATCTGACAATTTACAGTTGATTTAGGTATGAACTTACTCAGGACGAAGATTTAAGGCCTTTTATTGTGCTACTTTTTTTAATTTCGGGCTAATCGTTGAGAAAACGCGAAGCTTTCAGCTCCGCGGTAGGTACCAGCTTTTATGGGAAATGCCCCCTAGCGTCACATCATAATCACGTGAGCAAATTATTTCTTGCAGCCAGCAGTGTAGTTTGATTTATGCTCAGGGAATTTAACGGAGTTGAAAGAAGTAAAGTTTCGCGTTGAAAATGCGTATAGGTGAGTGTTTCTGGCTAGTTTAGCTTCTTCTCTTATGAAGACAGCGTTTCCATGTACCCATTTTCATTGGTCGAGCTATTTTGATGCCTCATTAAAATAGCTAACAAATTGCTTGTTCTTTTGGAAGGAGATTATATTGTAATAGCTAAGCACTGAGGGTTCACACCTTTGGTGCTTCATTTTTTTATAAAAATGTTCAATCAGGGTAAAAAAAAAATTGGGGGGGGGGGAGGGGGGAAACTTGACCGTAAGGCAGGGAAATCCCAGGGCTCCCATAGTCTGTATAAAACCCTAGCTCTTTTTTTAATTTATTTATTTATTATTATTATTTTTTTTTTTATTGTGGAGGAAAGGGGAAATGAATTTGTATACAATAGAATATGGTATTAGAGTATTGGTTATAAGATTGTGCAATTCCCCTTACTACATTATTCAATTATTTGGTTTATTGCGTATGAACTTCTGTTTATATATTATGTATTTTTTTGTTTATTTTTAAGTAAAAAATTTTTTAGTTTTCTTTGAAGATGTGTGTGTGCATGTGTTGATATGATGTCTTTTTGGAAAAGTTTGAATTTTGTGGATTATTACAGATGTGACAGAAGATCCTGTGCTTCACCACAGCTTAGATTGTACACACATTAAGTTTGGGCTCAGCTGTTCAACTTGTGATAGCATTGACCTTGTTGTCGGAACCAATAGCTCACCCTTCATCCTGTTACCTAGTTTTGAGCTAGTCTTATTAAGTGTGATGGCCTGAGGCTTGGAGTCCAGTCCACTAACCTTGTGTTAGTGCTAATGTGGCGAGTTCATATCGTAGTTCCACGATTCCATGAGTTACGTCTAGCTTAGGCCCATAGTTTGCTTGTTTGTTTTTTCACAAGACTATTTACCTGGAATGAATATTCTTTCTCTGTTATGTGATAAAATGCCTTTTCTCTCGCTAATATATTAACCGAGTTGGATTATGTTGCTGTTCTTGGTTTAGTGACAAAATTGACAAAAGCGTCTATAAGTCCAATTCTCCTGTCAGGGTTTCTTTCTGGGTTGTAGGGAAAACATTCACCTCCCCCCCTCCCCCCTTAGAATTTGTTACCTATTTATAACATTATGAAATGTTATAATGATTATTATCAACGTTCAATGAGACTTAACATGACCAAAGTCAAAACCCATTTATTCTTGTCCATAAGGCTGAGATCTGTTCCATATCATCATCAGGTAAGTTTTTCAGCGAGTACAATCATGGCAGTGCAACATTCAGCCAATTGGAATTGGTAGAGGGTACAACTGCTTTAACAGTTTTTAACCATCAGTGGTATACACATAACTAAGTTAGTGTTAGTACAGAATTACATATCTTATAAGGTGTATTGCATGATAAACTTTTAATTGTCCCCCCCCCCCCCAAATTCACATTGATTAACTTAGAAAGAAACCCTACCTTTTTGCTATGAGACTAGCAAGTACCCAGTGGCACTTGATGTATTAACTTTTGCAAATTAGGAGTACAGTAGTGTAAGGTATTTTATCCATTGTTATCATTTTCTACCCCTTGGTTTAGTTCCCTCTCCTGCTCTCTTTCCTCCTAAACTATCTTCAGCTTTTCTTACCTTTCTTCAGCTCTTTCTTCTTGAGTCTTGGAGTCCTTTCTCCTCCTTCGTCTGTCTCTTCTGCTTCTCAGTCTCTCTGTCCTCCTTCTATCATGATTGTGGACTTGTGCTTTGCAAAACTTTTGCCATCTTCTCTCGCCATTTCCGCCTGCTTTTTGCTGCAGTAGTGGTTGTTTCCTTAATTGCCTGTTACTGAATATGACGATGCTTTACCCAACCAGCCAATAACAACGCTTTACCGAACTGTCAAAACTTGTGAATTATTCTTGAGTACACACCGTTGTTATTGTTACTGACGTCAAGTATACTATTCATTAGATGTATTCTCTCTCTTTCACAGGCTTTTTTTTTTTAATTTTTTTATTTATTTATTTTTTATGTTTTTAACAATACAGAATTAGAAATATTTGGTTGCCACCGGGAATCAAACCCAGGACCGCTTGCTTAACGCACAAGTGCTCTGCCACTGAGCTACGACAACCAGCCAGTAAACAAACACTCCAATTCTGTATTTAAGGGGCACTGCTATGCTACAGTCTTACTTTCAACAGACCAAGGAAAATTCTCTTTATTCAAATATTCTTTTTATCCGTTGAATTTTTTTACTCCACAAATTTATCACTTCACTTCTTTTTTTTTCCCGGTGGGTTCGATTCCTGGTGGCGGCCAAATATTTTTAATTCTGTATGTTTTAAAAAAAAAAAACAACTGTGAAAGAGAGAGAATACATCTAATGAGAGAAAGAAGGCTGAGAAAAAAATTGTGAAGCATGTTAAGGATAATAATAATAATTAGTATTATTACTGATCTGTTAATGCTATTGAAGCATATTACTAGTTGTGTAGAAGCAATGGACACTTCGTACTAAAGTTATAATGATACAAGCCTATTGTGTATTGACTCGTATGATGTAAGTGAGGAGATCGAGCTTACTGTGAGCCATAATGTGCTCAAGTGTGTGTGTGGTAGAGCTGTAATGCATCAGCACTCTGGGAGGGGAAGAGGTGATTCATATTTATGAAATAAATATTTGTATTTTTGCATCACATGTTGCACTCTTGTGTCATGTGTATCATTGCAATTATGTCAGAAAGACAAACAACACTTGCATCAAAGCAGAGGTCTGTGTGCTTTCAATAATATCTCACTCATAGATTAAGGAGCCCAATGTAGTCTTTAGTAGTGTGTTGAAGTGTGTGTTTACATTTTCGAAACACTAAAATAGAAGTTGAGTCATTTCTACAGCACTGAATAGTGCCATGATGCCCAAGATGTTGCAGTAGGACAGTTGAAGGAATAAACTCAAGTTTCTGTACAGTCTCTTGCTCGCTCACCAATTTGCCTGATTGTAATGCTGGAGCATTCATTGGAATGATATAGCACCTCAAACCGGATGATAGTGAAGTGATTATTCCTTTAATCTAGTAAAGGATTGATGTACAGCAGAAATCATTCACAACAACTGTCACCATTCTGTTAAATGTTTAATACTGAGATAGCACGACATTATCATTACTATTAGACTTCAAACAAAGTATCCTAGCATTTTTTACTCAGATTCTCTGTACACTCAATCCTGTCTTAACCAGACACCTCTGTACGATACATTAAGCTATGGCTGATGAGGTGTGCTATCGTTTTTTAAAGTATTGTCTTTCCTTTATATCAAATTCATATTCAGAAAGATTTTTTGAGTTGTTAATGGAAAAACAACAACAATAACAATGAAGTGATTGTAACAGTGCATTAAATTATTTATACAGTCTAGTCTTCACGTGGTTGCAAGATAAGGTAGAGAAGAAAAATGCATACAGATAAGATACCAGAAATATTCAACTCATTAGATTGCCACAAATATTGTGTAAAGTATAATGATAATGTCAGTGAAGATTTGCACTTCTGTTTGACCTTATTATTTTCAATGTTGTGCGTGTATTTTTTTTTTTTTTTTTTTTTTTTTTTTTTTTTCTAATCAAGGTATCTTAGCCGTGGTAAAGTAACAATATAAATGGTGTAATAGACTAGTGTCAATAAGAATGTTTCACTGACTTTAATTTGAAGAAGGTATTTGCCACATTGCTAAGATGTCTTTGATAGTGACCTGTTGTATGTGTGATTATGTGGCATTTGGTGTTGTTTTGGCTGTGAACAGAAGACCTGGTACGGAATAATTCAAGAAAGAGTTCTCCACACCGCTAACTAATGACATTCACACACTCTATTCAGTGCACACCAAACTTTGTTTCTTCTTATCTTTTGTAGCTAGAATTATGTAACTTTTGTGACACAGAGTTCAGCATATTTAGTGTTGGCTCCACTGAATTTTCCTTTTGCTGTTCATGTGAAGGTGACTCTCGAAGTTATATTGTACTTGTTTCTTTATAATATTCTATCAGCTGTCATGAAAGATGTATCAGGAGTATTGATATAACTGTCGGGGGGTTTCTGTTGTCGTGTGATATTTGTACAGTTTGTAGTTTAGACTGGTGGATATATATAGTTTTGTTCATTACAGATGCTATCCTGTAGATTATCATTTTACTGGTTCCACTGCACATGATATAAATTTGAGTTTAACACTCTAGTGTGTTTAAATTGTGGTTTAGATAGACGATCATAGAAGATATATAAGTCCTAACACCACTCTATTGGGTATCATTGTTGTTCCAATAACTTCAGAAGGCTTAGGTTTCCCTGGAACTTAAATGTCTCTAGTTAATTAGTCATTTGTGTTTGAGAATAACAACCAAATCAGCTATATGGTAATAGCAAACACTTAAGATTTAGCACCTCATAGCTGTAAGCAAACTATTGTGCTATTCCTGTCACACCCACTTTCTAAATAACTGATAGGTTTGATACTCAACTCTAGAGTCACAATAAATTGTGTGATGCAAAGCAAGTCTCATGTGACAGGACGGATTACTCACTTTGAAATATCAGTTAAGTATTATAATGTAATATATTCTGTATTTGGAGAAGCTTAGCTAACCCTCACAATTCTCGTTTAAAATAGATTCAAATTTATTGCAATACATTCTCATGTTACACCACTGTTGTTATATTTTCACTAAGAGATATTCAAAACTCTGAGGACTTATTAACTGTACATGACCAAAAGTTTGAATAGTTATGTCAGCTGCTCTGCCATGCATTGATGGTTAATTCAATGCTAAAACTTAAATTGCATAGATTACTGTGGAATATGACGGATTAATGAAATGGCTATTGTCAAAAAGCACTATCTTGTGTATCTGAACTTCTTTTTTTTTTAAAGTGGAGTTTGTTCTCTATATCAATTACATTAAGTATTGACAACTGCAGTTTCAGGCAAATGAGCTAGTGTTTGTTGCAAGTCTTCAATTATATCTTCAGATTAGTGTGCTTTTGCTGTGCCAATATGAAGCAATGCTTGTCAAGAGTCTTAGCAGGTGGAAAAATGAAAAGGAAAGGGTGGTAGATGTTACCAATGCAGTGATTTGGCATCCATGTTTTGTTACATAAAGAATAAAAAAAAAATCTTTACAATGCTTTAAGGCTTAGCTCAAAAACCACCGTCTTTGATCACAGACAGGCTGAGTGGGTGCATTAATTTTCTTATTCTTGAGGTTAATGATTAAGGTGTTGCTTCTGTTTGGAGTTTAAACCGACATAGTTTAGGATTTATTTCTTTTGTTGAAGACTTGTTTTAATATATGATGAATCCTGTAGCTCATACAGAGGCACACACAAGGCAATAATGATGTTCTTGCCTAATTTGTGAATTGAATGCTTGAAATTTACCTAAGAAAGTACATATATAAAATAGATGCAATTCAATGTAACCCATGTATATCATTGCATTCAATTTAGGCATTAATATAGAATAGATGCTGTTCATTGTAACCCATTTATATATATATTTACATTCAATTTAAGCATCAATATACCATTTTGGAGGCACATAGAATAGATGCTGTTCTGTAAAAAGTTTGTCGTAAGGACAGAAAAATAGGTCCACAGCAGCAGAGTGAAATGATACTGGCCAGGTCAGTTATGCTACTTGAAGTCCTGTATCTCTTTTTTTATATCATAATTTTAGCCAGTAATGCTTTAGTCTGGGTATTTTTTTAGAACCTACGTAACTTGAGAGGAGTCAAATCAACATTTGCAATTTCAGGATAGGTTTCTGTTTTCCATGATATTGATGAAATATTTTAAGCAAATGTCACTGTGAAGGTCATAATAGTTTTCATGAGGCAAAACCATCTTCAGTCGGGAGCAAAATACCCTCTAAAAGGCCTTTAAAATGCCTGCTTCAGTGCACCTAAATCTCTGAATTCTTGAAATATAGAAGTATGAATATTGTTTTCAAGCCTTGTCATTGTAGTAAAGGCAGAATAAGCATTTTATATGATCTTCACTGAATAAGCTACCAGGTTTAGAATATTTCATGGCTCACATCTGGGAATCTTGAACTCATTGTTGTAAATTTTAGTAACAAATCAAAAGGGGGCATTTTTCGTAATATCAGAGATGTTGGTACATCCTGCAGTAGTAGTTCGTCACAATAGATGAAATGAATCGTCTTTAATACAAAATGCTGTCACCTGTCAGTTGGATGACCTTTTGAAAACAGCACACATCCATTTGTGTTTGAAAATAATATTAACTTATATGAAGCGGTATTGATGTGGTTTTGCCAAATCATTCTAGTGACTAGGTTCAGGCTAATCGTAAAGTGAGTTATGACGCTACTAGAATGATTTGTAGGTGTGGTAGTTTGAAGGGGGAGTGGCAGGAATGACTGCATGTTACAACACGTTTACATGCACGCGTGTTTCAAGCATACATTTCCGTGCTTTTAATGTATGTGCCCGAAGGTTGTTTTGAAGGGAGTATAAAAGTTATTCATAATGGCTAGCTGGTTATCATCACTCTTGTGATGGGAAAGAGTGCCAAGGGTATTTATTCAGGTAATGTAGTAGGGATTTAGACAGCCAAGTCGGAAATTATAAAACAATTGGGGAGTCCATAAATTATTCTTCAAAATCTTGTGATATTATTACTAATTTTAATGGAGACCTTCCTTCTACTGAAAATCTTTCTCGCAGTGTATTTTAATGGGATGTAAGCAACAATATTGAGTTTGTTCTCTCTATTATGTATATCAATGTAATTGAATCAGAGAAAAGTCAGTAATATCTTCTACTCTGCTCTAACTGATCAACACACCAACAGCCTGCATTTATGGAAATGGTATGATATGATAGTTCACGAGTATTGAAATGGGATGAAGGTGTGATTATGTCACTGCATACAATACTACTCTTCTTGCTCGTCCGCAAGTTTTAGCAGTAATTCACTTCCGGTGTTCAGCAGTGTTTTAGTATTCTTAAATGATAATGCGGGACTAACATTTTGCCCTTATTTAGTTTATTATGTGACAAATAGTTAATTGTATTACTTTGGAATGGTGTCACCACTGAATTTTCAACTCCATAAGTCACAGTAAAGTTTTGGAATTAATGCTAATGTTTTAATGTTTCTTGTTTTGTTATTTTATAATCAATTTTTACTTCACCTTAGCTTTTTTGTTGTCTCGTATTTGTCATTAATTTTAAATGATTGATTTGTTTGAAGACTGAAAAAACTGATGATAGATCTCAGCATTTGACATTTTTCTTTTTGTATTTCTAATTTTTATCATTTTAGTAGTTTTATTTTGGAATTATCATTTTTCTTTTTCCTTGGTTCAAAAACGTGTGGCAGCTTCACAATGTTAAGGAGATTTGTTTTCTCTGAAGCATGTTAACAAAGTTCCGTGAGTAGAGTTTTCATGGCCACCATTCTGTCAGTGTTAGTCATGGTTGCTTCCTGTAACTTGTTCTGCATTTGCCAAGAAATCATGCATTAATGAACACATAGCATTTGTATGATGGATCAGGGGGTGGAGCTTGTAGATGTGAAAGCAAGGTAAGCATAGTTAAGAAGACTGCTGGGTTTTTTTGTTTATGTTTTACATAATATAATTCTGTTGTCAGTTAGCTGATTCAATAACTTGTAGGTATGACCCTTTTAATTGTTCCAGAATACTATCCTTGCCGTTGGGTAAATCAAGTATGTTATCTCTTGTGCATGACTTCATGCATTCTGCATGGAATTAGTAAGTTGGTTTTATGCTGCATTATAAATGTGCATGGTTGAGGAATTCAGTTCATTTTATTGTTGCAACATTTTAGTTATATATAATCATTGCTTGTAGCTATTAGGTGTACTGCCAGTAGTCTATAGGTACCCATTGGTACACTGATATGTGCCATAGCTACTTTGCTGTAGGTCCTTCAAACAAACCAGCAAATGATTACCAGCTTTGAGATTCACTAGATCATGTGTGGCAAATGCTTTGTTTGTTATAGTATGTCCAAGTTGAGTTGGCACGACCGTAAGCGCGGTAATTGAGGAATGCATTTAGTACTTTACCGGAAGCAATTTAGTCATGTGAATCCAAGTCAGTTAAGCGCGCAAACGTCAATGTTGCACGTGAAAAAGGGGCGGTAGCACAGGTGCGCATTAATACTATAGCTATTGTAAGAAAGAAATTTAGTGAAGTTTATGGAGTTTTTCGGGCGCTGTACAGCTCATCTCGTCTGTTTCAATTATATTTGTTTCTTACGCGCAGATAATGTACAGCAGATGGAAAACGCAAACTGGTGGGGCGTTCTTCTAAAGAGACAGGATTAAAATCAGTCGATTCTACCTACTGTGTCCCAAGAAATATTCTGATATTCACAGGATTCAGCAGTACAGCACTGTTAACTTGTAGCTAAAGTTACTAGACTTTTTTCTTAAATAAAATTATCAATTGTTTCATTTATTTATATGTATATGAAAATTGTTGAAATGATAAAATTTAAGTAGTACACATACACAAAATATAGTTGTGATCCGAGTTGAAGGTGGAGTGCTGCCTGAGTTGGTCCTAATCCTTACAATAAACGGCATCTATAGTAGTGAAGAAAAGGAATTGGCATAAACACGGCTTTGACAAGTACACAATTTAACTGAAACAGCTTAAGTGTGGCTGTATTACAAGTTGCTAGCTAAAGATAACTATATCACTGAAATATATTGGCTATACGGCATTTGTTATTGAACAGGTAGACAAAATAATCTTACCAACATCCTATCAGGTGGTCCTGTACTCTCTGCGACAACAGAACACTCCGCCTATCCTGTTTCCACACTGGCGACATAAGCTAATCGCGATATAAAGCTAGAAACGCAGCAATCTGAGGAGAAGCAGCTCATTGTTTACAAAATTCTTACGGGAAACCTGTGGTTTGTTCTATTCCCATAGACTTTTGTATTGAGTTTTGGAATAGCATTTTCTCTCCGGTTTTGGAGTATACTGAGGGAATATTTTTAACCGCTTCGGCGCGAGCTTTTTCTAAAGTTATTCAAGTTTTTCTTGCGGCCAACTCAACTTGGACATACTATAGTTTCTTTGTAATTGGATCCCTGGTGTCCGTGCATAGCATTACTTTAAATATGGAAATGCATGGAATCTAGTGACGTTATTTGTGTGGAAAAGAGTGATATAATTCAAGCATATTGAATCCACATGTAGGCTATATAGATACTTGACCTGCCAATACATTGCTGGCTTACTTTATTCTGAACTTCATTAATTTATATCATTTATTTATTTGATACTGGGTGTGCATGTGTCCATTCAGTTTCAACTGGCAGTTGATTGTGAATGTCTGTATGGGGAGATGATGCATGATATTGGTACATTCTAATAGCAGCAAATAAACATAGCTTATGGGCTGAAACAAAAAATGTAGATACCAATTTGTTAGACAAATCCCACGATTAGTCCTGTCTTACGCATTAGGATGAAATAGTAAAATTATAATAATAGCAATTTTTCTCGTTCTAACAGCCAATTAATTAGCATAATATTGGCTGTTTGAACAAGAAAATTTACTGTTATAATTAATTTCGGCCGAAAATGACTAAGACATCAGTAAGATTATAGTAGCTATATTAAATGAATTTGTTTTTATTTGACAGGTTATGTGAAATTATTGTGAAGTTGGCCATAAAACTGGACGAATATTATTCACTGAGTTCACAGGTTTGTTTAAGGAGTTTAGCTACAGTGTCTTTTCTAGTTGTGTTATAGTTCTTAATTAAATGAAAATATAGCAGTTCATAATAATACACTTTGAATCTGTGTTTTTGGATATCTTTTCAGGTGGTACTGTCCTGGCAAACTGTGCAGCAGATGAAGTGGTTGCAACTGGGGCTCTATGAGACTAAGTAAAGAGGAGAGTTTGGATTTTAGCTGTTGAGTTCCATTGAAAGATTGGCAGAAGTTGTGACCAGCTACAACATTTTACTTATTTTTGCATTATGCTTATTGTTATACGTTATGATAGTATTCATAGTAACTATGTATATGTATTACTTCCAATAAAGTAAGTCTTGTATAACTATCGTCTTTATCTGCGCGAGCTAAGCACCACCACATCCGCTTGAATCCTTTTGGACAACGTTATGTGCAGAACGGCTGACCCTCACCTTTAACCTATAGAGCGCAGCCGATCAAATAAACTTTGAACCTTAAGCACGCGTGCATGCGGCTGACCATCGCTGCATGCGCGGCTGACCATTTCTGAGCCGACAGACCCACCTCAATCATGCTGAAGTACATGATCACTTGGAAAAATAGCTGTGGGTACACATCAATATTTTGCAACTGTAGTTTTTAATTATAATACTTGTTCACACAACAATCAAAGGGTGTGGCTTCAATTTTGGACGCGACTGCTTATTCTAAAAGTTGAAGCAAATGTTATACTGTGTGACACATTCTTAAGTCGACAGACCACAACTCCATAAAATTCATGGAGCAATCTACATGTGTATGTATCTAAGTGATCAGCCCATGAGTAAATTGTAGAGCTTTTGCTGCTATGTCATAGAATGTTTCTCCAATTTTGTTAGAGTAAATGGTAGCATTGTATTACTAGTTAAATACAACTTTAGTACAATCAACGTGACGACTCAAGGCAGCACTAAGTGGTCACTAACTGAAGGAACCTTGAGTACTATGTTAATTAGTCAACTTTATTCTGAAAATGCAGTCTGCTTGATTCATTGACAAAATACTAATGAACTATTCCATAAAAATAAAATACTACTTCACCAGTATGAAGAAGCTTTTAAAGAGTTGGAGTATGACAGTGTCAGTGATAGGTTTTATTGTCCTCAATATTCCAGTAGATTTTCCTTCAAACAAGGATTGAATTGTCACTGGAAACGTCCACAGCAATTCCTTGGACACTCTTGCATCTCAAACCTGTAACAAAGAAGGGAAAGTAATCACATGTTACCAAAGGTCCAGGAACACAATGCTGTTTTCACTACAGTACAGTACAGCACTTGATGTTACACTGCTCACAACAAAAACTACTCGATAAAGGTCTTAATAATAACCATTAAATAGGAATGCTTAATTAGAATACTAAAATATACATTATGAATGTAAGAACATAAAAAAAAACAACAAGAAAAGTATGTCTTACTAAGATGAATGAAAGAGACCACAATGACACTATATATACTGTACACATATGTATGTGCAAGTGTATATAATATATGAGTTTGTACATGAGGAAACCAGGTGTGATGATCCCCACAACAAAAACTTTAATTTGTACAGACATAGCTAGCAGCAAAAGCTCTACAATTTACTCATGGGCTGATACAATAATTTGTAATAATCGAAACTATCATTTCTCAATGATTTTACATGTCACAGTTGTTCATGCCACAGTTGTTCATGTCATAGTTGTTCATGCCAAAGTTGTTCACGTCACAGTTCATGCCAAAGTTGTTCATGTCACAGTTGTTATGTATGTGCATGTGATACAGAGAATACATATGATTGTAACATTGTGCTCACATCTATCAGAGAATCCTGTACAACATGGCATCAAAATGTTGGATGGCTTCACTAAACTTTGTTCTAATTACAGAAATGGGTAACCATACCAAAAAAGCAAACTGTAGTTAAAGAGTGATCCAATATAAAGTTACTTTTTTTCCAGTAAGAACAATCAATGACAGTGTTCTAGGTGATAAATATAAACAAAAAACGAAACAGCGATGATGCACGAAAATAAGAACAAACGAGCATGCGTGAATACTAATGATGAAATAAAGTGTAATGTTATAGTTGTTCTGGCAGTCAGAGAAAGTATGAGAAAACATGAAGCTGTTGGCTTCACATAGGGTACTAACTGTTGTGGAAAAGGTCCCCCTATCGTCACGTCATAATCATGTGAGCAAATAATTTCTTGCAGTTTGAGATAGTTTTGCTTGAGAGCAAAATAAAGATAGATTGTAGAAGATTCTACTAAACTTTTCTAAGCAGTACAAAACATCAGAACCATCTTTACATAAATATTTAGAAGAATACTACATATGTTGCACTTGTAATATGTAACTAAACTATTTGTCGCTCAAATACACGTACATTACATGTTATTTCACAACAATGGGCAATGTGCTACAGGAAGATTGGCTTTCATGAATATTGAAGGACATGTTTGCAGTAACATTTTTAACACATGGTGGATTTCTAATATTAAATTAATTTGCTTCCATCAGCTCAAGATTAATGAATGGCAAAGTAAACAAAATAGTTGATGGTCTCTTTCATATTTTGATGCACACATACTTCCACTAACTAACAAAAGAACTTATGTGGAAGAAAGTGGGTAGAGAGAAAGGGAGTCATCAACATGGGATAGTCTAGTATCGCCAGACCCTTTACCTACCGCTACATGGGAAAAGGGTCTGGTAGACTGACATAGAACAGTTTATTAACTACAATTCGCCTTATTGGTATGGTTGCCTGGTGTCATCCTCCTAAACTACACATTGGCAGTCTGAGCTGATGTGAGCCTGTGGTCATGTGTGTGCATGCTCCTTGTGTGAGGCAGCGGTATGACCCTGGACCCATCCCCCTGTGTGGCCTTGGGGGTAAGAGACTCAGCAGGTCAGTGGCAATTAGCGTTAATTGCCCTACATTGCCAGAGTTCCCCCCAAAGGGCCGCAGGAGGCGGCCTACACCCCCAAGGCTATAAGTGATAGGTTAGGAAAGGGGGTTGACAGCTCTCTTACCAATGGTAGTAGGCTGTATACCTGTGAAAGTAAGTACAGACAAGCATACACAGTGAGAACTGAGCATTATGACAAGAGTACTGCTGAACTACCCTTGACCCCCAACCTTCTCCCTCTCACTGGCTTTGTGATGTGGCCATACAGTGAATACGTATTGGTTCCTCAGAGAAGGGAGTGGTGCCACTGACCTTGGAGCCGTGATCAGCACCTGGTACCTGGATGACTCCAGCCACCATGTCTGTTTCGGGTAACTCGAATGGGCACAGCTTCAGTAAACCAGGACTGGTGAGTCCTGCATACTCCCATCTCACCTGCTTTCACTGCACACTGAAGTCTAAGTAGACTCCGGGAACACAACCTCGGTAATGGCCGTCAAGTGAGGGGAGAGTGCCCCCAGCAGTCGTTAACAAGTGAGGGACCACATGCCTAGGTAAGAAGACCTGAGCGAGGGTAGAGTGTACGTATCACACTTAGTGATTAGCTGAAGGGCTGCTTGCCCTTCAGCAGTGAGGGGCAGTACGCAGTAGTATTAGATGTTGAATGAAGGGCAGCCTGCCCTGGACAGATACTTTAAGGTTGTCTGTCTTACCGTTACACCCCTACCGGGTGGAGAATCTAACCTTACATGCTAACAGTACCATAACTCCTCTCTACACCACTCTTGCCATAGTCAAGTGGCTTGTGACTCCAAGACATACTCCTATAAACTAGTACTACTGTTCAACCCTCCCCTGGTTGCATTATCTGCTCCACACCCCTATTCATATGGAACTTTAAAGTTTGCATTAGCTATTCAGTCAAGTGACAGTACCTTGGTAGTAACAGCTGGTGTGCCTGGTGGAGGCAGCAACAGACACAAGTCAGAAGGAGCATGTCCTGATCGCGTGACAGGGTAATTTAGTGAGTGCCATGCAGATGCATACAGATGTGAGCCTGAGAACAGATAGGTGGTGAGCCTAACAATACATAGGCAGTGAGCCTGAGAATACATAGGCAGTGAGCCTGAGACTAGATAGGCGGTGAGCCTAAGAATACATAGGCAGTGAGCCTAAGAATACATAGGCAGTGAGCCTAAGAATACATAGGCAGTGAGCCTAAGAATACATAGGCAGTGAGCCTGAGAATACACAGGCAGCAGCCTGAGTGAGAGTGAGAATAGATAGGCAGCGAGCCTGAGTGAGAGTGAGAATAGACAGACAGCGAGCCTGACGGAGTGAGAATAGATAGGCAGCGAGCCTGAGTGAGCGCAAGAGAATAGACAGGCAGCGAGCCTGAGTGAGAGTGAGAGAATAGATAGACAGCAAGCCTGTGAGTGAGAGTAGACATGCAGTAAGCCTGATAGTGAGAGAATATGAGCCTGATAGTGTAAGACTAGACAGGCAGCGAGCCTGACAGTGAGAGAATAGACGGCCGTGAGCCTGATAGTGCAAGAATACACAGGTAGTGAGCCTGAGAGTAAGAAAATAGAGACAGCCACCTCTCTCACACTTGTACAGTAGCCATTATCTGCACAATACATGGTTGAGATGATACATAAATGAGAACTGTAGCTTGCAAAATAATCACTGAGCTAGCCAAAGTAGTAAGGGCATGTCCGGCTTAAAATGTACACCCACTCTTACAGTGTGGCTATCATTAAAACCATTTTTCTGTAAGGTAATTTCTTAATTGTGAGCACCTCTGCACTAGTTAAGCAAGGCAAATGAACCGGCAGCATGCCCATGTATTATCGAGCCATAGAACTCCTGTTTTTGGCTGATTGCATCTGTAAGTATCAATGAAGGCCATTCACCACTGATTGATGATGTAGATCCTATATATCCAACCTGACCTAGAGAAAGCTAATTACACGTATTTAGAGTACAGTATATCTCCAGCCTCTTACTATTTAAATAATACCACCACTGATGAGCAGCCATCCTTAGAGAGCTAATAGTGCCGGGTGAATCAGCCATTCTGGCAAGGCAGTAACAGGTAGCTGCTAGGCTTAGGCTACAAGCACTGAGAACAGTGACTATCAGGACTAATATACTTGTGCCCGGGTGCCATTGCTCCACATGTGACACACCACATGTGACCACTTAGCTGCATGGTTGCAGTATTTGCAGGTCCTCTGCTGACCTTTACCTGGGCTCGGGTGATGTGATGGTGGGCTACATCTCCGTAACTTGCTCACCCATCACGTAGTTAATTGTGGCTTAATTAGTGTGGGTAAAACCACTAAGATAATAGCAAATTTTTCTCGTTCTAACAGCCAATAATTATTTCAGCCGAATAACCACTAAGATATTTCATGGCACATGAATTATTCAACTCAGTCAGCTATATAGAAATACAACACAAAAAGTTAGAGCAGTCTTACGTCACAGGATATACCACCTTATTATGTCATCTATTGTTTGTGGTCTTCCCAATTAGTGAGGGGAAGTGAAACTACTTAATGTCAGCCTACCTGTCGCATAGCAGTAGGTAAAGGGTCCAGTAAAGTGAGATTAAATATGACGTGATCAAAATAGATCCTAAAGCCTTTCAGGAATAAACAATGTGCTTATAAACTACAAGCCAGAGACACAGATGGATAAAATTTGAAAAATTGTTCAGACGCAATAGTGATACTTATATTGGGTAAGCGAGCAAAACAAGGGGTGAATGAATAACGGAAAATCAGGTATGCATTATAATAATATGAATGAATAACGGAAAATCAGGTATGCATTATAATATAATATATATAAAAATATGTACTAAACATGTAAGTATTATATTATAATACTCAGAACAGAACTTACAGTAGAAGTCAAAATAACGTGCCAGTTTTCACACCGTAGAACGGGTGTACTACTGCGTGACCGTTTCCAAAACGCCAATAAAACGGTAAGCATTGCACCGTAGCACGGACGTAAAACGGGCATTTCGTTTAAGAGCTTGCAGCGAGGAGTCCAGACATAGTGCACAAGATAATTTGCTCGAGTTTTAACGGAATTACCTGTCCTAGATAATTTGGAGGTTTCCAGTGAGTTACATTTGAGTTTAGAGAAATAACTTAGAAGATGCCATTTTCCTTTCACTTAGTACATGTAAATGTAAAAATTATGAAGCTGATAGATCAAACTATTACCATTTAGCTTTATGCTTTAGCTTAAGCTTAGAATTGTTGGATGAAAGTTTTTCCCCCCTTTCCAGACTGGTATTGCAGGTAAGCAGTCTTCACAAAGTCTATAGAGTTCAATCAAGTGGGAGGGGCAGGAAGCTTTTCCCCAACTTTCTGCTCTCTTCCACCCACCCCCCATATATTTGTATACTGTTGTGTGCCGTATGCTGTTGAGGCTGATCCCAAAAAGAAAAAAAAAACATTCCCTTATAACTTGGTATATTATTTAAAGTGATAAATTTGCCACTAAACAAAATTTAACCTGATCAGTACAGAATTCTTCATTCTCAACTATTCTGATTAAAATTGATTTATTATTGGGATTAAAATTGATTTATTATGGGATGAATTGTGTGGATTTGACTATAGAAAACTCTATAAAGGTGTCGCTGTGGTAGATAGTGTCACTGTAGTAGATGGTGTTGCTGCTGTGGATGATCGCTGCTGTGGATGGTGTCACTGCTGTGGATGGTGTCACTGCTGTGGATGGTGTCACTGCTGTGGATGGTGTCACTGCTGTGGATGGTGTCACTGCTGTGGATGGTGTCACTGCTGTGGATGGTGTCGCTGCTGTGGATGGTGTCGCTGCTGTGGATGGTGTCACTGCTGTGGATGGTGTCACTGCTGTGGATGGTGTCACTGCTGTAGATGGTGTCACTGCTGTGGATGGTGTCACTGCTGTGGATGGTGTCACTGCTGTGGATGGTGTTGCTGCTGTGGATGGTGTCACTGCTGTGGATGGTGTCACTGCTGTGGATGGTGTTGCTGCTGTGGATGGTGTCACTGCTGTGGATGGTGTCACTGCTGTGGATGGTGTCACTGCTGTGGATGGTGTTGCTGCTGTGGATGGTGTTGCTGCTGTGGATGGTGTCACTGCTGTGGATGGTGTTGCTGCTGTGGATGGAGTCGCTGCTGTGGATGATGTCGCTGCTGTGGATGTGTGGATGGTGGTTGTAGACAGTATGGCTGCTATTACTGACACAGTTGCTGATGTATGTAACTGGCTTCATTGATGTCAGAAAGTATTGTAATACAGTGGACTCCCGCTATTCTGGCCACCCTTGGGACCCTGTGTAATTAGCTATAGTTTTCATAAGAATCATAATTTATAAGTCATGAGATAATGAAATAGCTATAAATGAGTTTATTAATGTTGTGTAAAACTATTCTGTAGGAACTGAAACAGTGTAATCAAGAAGAGAAGTTTGGCGAGAATGTGTCAACAAATGTTTACAATGAAGACAAGCAACTTGATTTGAACAATTGACTACATTTGTGGCTTCCGAAGTATATCCTTTACTTTCAAGAAAAGTGCTAACATTTTCAAGAGCAACTAAAGCTTCAGAGAAAGCCTTAATTTTCAATTCGGGTGTGCCAATATCTTCAGTATAATCATCATCTTCGTCTTCATCTTCCATGGTCTCAAGAGCACCATCAATGCATGGACGACTTGAGCCTAGTTCAGCAAAAAATTCCTCTTCCCAGCTGTCATGGTCCATATCTGAGCAGGTTAGTAACTCATCATCGGCAGATACGTAACAGTCAGCAGAACACTGATCATTTCCATCAACTTGCCTTATGAGACCAACCAACTCAGAATCAACTTGGTCTTCATCTAAGTCACCGAAAGGATCCTCAGTGAGAACCTGAAGTTGTCGTACAGCCAATTCTCTATCAAACATTCCAGCCTTCCGAAAACATTTTTTGATGGTCATAGGGTCAATTAATTTTCATGCTTCACACCGGGAATTTCAGATTTCCAGATGACTATAGGAGGGCACTGAGACTCCCCTATAGCATTAACTATGAAAGATATAGTAACACGTAATTTTGACTTTTTCCCTCCTTTGCATTCCTTCTTTTGTTCTGCAAGACCCTTTTCAGGCAGAGCCTTCCAAAAACACCCAGTTTCGTCAGTACTCCAAATATCTCGAGCTTCATAACCATCAAGAATTAGTGGCAGGCGTTCAAACCAGGATTCCACTGTTTCATTCCTTACTTCACCAGATTCACCACTAATAACTCGGCTCTTAATATTATATCTAGTTTTCCATCTGTCAAGCCATCCATTAGATGGTTTAAAGTGACTTATACCCATGTGCTCAGCTATTTCTGACCCCTTTTCCATCAGCAATTTCCCATCAGGAAATATATTTTTTGATACTGCTATATAGCTGATACCGGTTATATAAGGCTTCATTGATATCAGAAAATTCTGATTTCCTGTTCCTTTTTCGAAACTGACATACCTTACTGCTAACATTTGACTCATAGAGCTCTTCAATTTGATCCGTATTTTTTTAGAATAGTGCATATTTGGGTCTTACCACACTTAAACATCTTTGCTAAATTTCTTGACCCAATCTTAGGTTGTTTCCTCACAACTTTGATTACTTCATACTTTTCCTTTAAGGTTAAATCATGCCTTTTCCCACTGCTCTTTTCTGCCATAACTTTTGTCCTCTCCTAAGTCTTCTCCACTTGCCAGAATCTCCAACACCTGCTTGCTTTTCTGGTACTAAGAACCATTTACCTTAAACGAGACCACGTTGATCTCAGTGGTCGTTCAGAATAATGTCTAGTCAGGCTTCTGTCTCTGGTAATTGTGTGAAGGAAGTACAGTCTTATGTTCGTGGCTTGCATGTATATGTGCATGTCTGGGAACCTACAGTTGGTGAAGTACTAACCTTGAAGAGGGAGCCAACTAATAACAAGGACAGACTTGCAGTTGCCATCACGAACGATGACAGTGTTGTTGGCCATATGCCTTTCATTCTGGCACCATTAGTGTCCTATTTTCTTATGAGAGCAGTGAACAAAGGGGTGGTTGTCATAACAGGAGAGAAGGTTAATCGTGGTGCTGGCATGGGATTGGAAGTTCCTTGCATATACAGATTTTATGGACCAAAACTTTACATAGACTGGAAGAGATGCTTCAGGATGATATAGCTCCTCGAGTGCTAAGAAACACTTCTGGACCATACTAGCTAAATTATTATTCACTGAATATGCATATTTGTGTGTGAATGATGCTAATATTATTATTGACCACGCCCAATCTTTTTTTCATCCGGTCGGTTAAGAGATGAATATTTCTACATGGAGGTTGAATTGGGACCAGGAGTGCTGGCCGGTATACGCATTATCGAGGTGGTCGCTTTTCAGGGAGCGATTTACAAAGTTTCTGTGGAAAAGGTAAACCGTTCTAGCTCTGATGTCCTGATAAGTGAGGTGGCCACAAATGAGGGGTCCGGATTAGCGGGAGTCCACTGTATAGTGAGGTCGGGGTGATAGACTAGGAAACTTTACGAAAAAGTGGAAATGAGCAGCCAAGCTGTGAAGTTAAACTTGGATTGTCTAGAATTAGATAAGGGAGGTCACAGTTGCAGCCTAGGATTTAATAGTTTGGGATAGGGATATAGAAATATATAACTAACAATGCCTATGATTGTTATGTTTCTGTTATTGTTTATAGTGTACCTAACTCAAGTGACAGTACTGCCCTTATTTGGTCATATCACTAATTGGTTTGTGGTAAAAACACCACCCCCTCACAATGAAGCAGCTGACTAATTGGCGAGCGAGCGTAGCGAGCGAGACACTTACAGGGGTAAAAATGAAAAAATTGGGGATGTTTGTTGGCGAGCGAGCGAGACAGTATTAGGGGTGGATAATGCAAAATCGGGTATATGTTATATGTATATATGTATGTGGGATGGTACGTATGCCCTTTAAACGCGCGCGGGAAACTTAGTGTGAGAAAATTCCTGCGAAAATGCTTGCTTTTCAAGAAACAAAAAGTTGATTCGACCGGTTACTATGGCATTGAAGACCCTTTTCCAGACTTCATTTCAAAACTTCGCCGTTTTATGGGGGATACGGAGTGCCGGTTGTTGGTTGTCAAGAGCCGTTGGTAGTCAGAATGCCGTAGTATTAATGCTATGGAAGCTACTACTTCTCGATGGAAGCTGAGATAAGTACGCAATTCCATATTTGTTAGCTAAATATGCAAAATTAACTCTGGCCTTTCTTTTTTGTAGCTAAGAGCTTGTCAACAGTGACTGGTAAATTCAAATAGTCAGATTGGCTCAAATTTGGTACTACAAAAGTTACCACTGCTCAAGAAAATGAGGTAAGAAGGTAATTTTGTTTTTGTGTGCTAAAATTGATTGTCTTTTGTTTTTGTAGGTGAGAGCTTGTCAAGAATTCAAGGTAATTCAGATGGTCAAAGTAACTTCAATTTGATACTACAGAAGTTATCAATACTCAAGAATGAGGTAAGTAGTAATTCCATATTTGTTGGCTAAAATTACAAATAATAACACTGGTTTATTTTTTTATCGTAGCTGAGAGCTTGTTCAAGAGTTACTGGTGATTGAGATTATCAGAATGGTTGATGTTTGATACTACAAAAGTTACCATTAATCAGGTAAGAGAGTGATTTCGTATTTTTTTTACTGAAATCAAATGTCATAACTGCTATTATAGTGTTTCCATGAAGTAAGCTAAAAATAGTAACATTTTATGTTACCTAGCTATCAGGCTCGCTCGCCATTTGTGCTCAAGCACACCACTAGTTTATTTGTATATATGTATGGACGTATGTATGTCATTTTGTACTTTGACCCTCGCGTTTTTGTGTTAGTTCGGTTGTCGACCCCGTCCCAAATTGCACTAAACAGAGTCCTCTGGTGATCGATCAGTACCCGTATCACCCTAGAAATTGAATTGTTTACCGTTTTGAATTCTTTTGCCGGTACAGTTCAAACTTGACAACTTAAGGGACTTCCATTTCTATTCGAGTTAGTGGCGGTGGTAAGTCAATGCGCTCTTTGTCATGGTTATAAGCCGTGCGCACAGTATTTACCTGAAAATACATTGTCCACTAGACTACTGCGAAGGTAAGTCTGTGTAGGTGCATGTACAGCTGTGTCAAAGCATTGTGTGTTACAACCACTATTAGCTAAAGAATATCACAAAGAAAACTTTTAAATAACGTGTATTGTTTTGTTGTTATTGTTTTTTCCTTCAATTCAAGCAGTTGCAGAGAGTTGTTACTATGGCACTGAAATCCCTTTACCCTGTATGCTAAATTTAAAAACTGGACCTTATTTTCAGTAGCTTCAGTGTTAGAAGTCAATAAAAATAGTATAGTTTTTAGGCTCGCTCGCCATTTGTGCTCAAGCACACCACTAGTCTAAAACCAAAGGGTGTTTAGGTCTGATACATAAAAAAGTAATATTCTGGCATTTTTATATATAGCCTTCATCAATGATGTTTGAAACTAACAAATGACAGAGCTATGATTACAAAGCCTAAGAGTGATACAAAACTATCATAAAGAATTGCATTGGTTTTTAATACATTGGTTTAATATTGTTCTTATTGAAAAGATAAACCACAGGACAGTTCGCTGTGTGATTCTTCTGGAACTGTACTCTTTTCAGTCAAGCGATGTCATGAAATCCAGTTTCAGCTTCACAACCGACGTTGGATAGCTTAATTATTCACAATTCTGTTCACCCGACAGTTTGAGCTTCCTATGAAATATTGTTATCATTATTATTGTTGTTGTTGTTAATTATCATTATTAATACTAATAACATTTTACTGCTCTTGTTAAAATGATTATGCTATACTGCTGTTTGATGTGCTACACCGAGCTGCAGCAAGTTTGTCACGACAAGCTATAGATCACACTTATGTTGGTTAGCAATGGTACACAAAAAGTTTCTATCAAATAATTAATTGGCGAGCGAGCGTAGCGAGCGAGACACTCACAGGGGTAACACAATCGAAAATCGGGGATGTTTATTTATTTATTTATTTATTTGTATATATGTATGGACGTATGTATGTCATTTTGTACTTTGACCCTCGCGTTTTTGTGTTAGTTCAGTTGTCGACCCCGTCCCAAATTGCACTAAACAGAGTCCTCTGGTGATCGATCAGTACCCGTATCACCCTAGAAATTGAATTGTTTACCGTTTTGAATTCTTTTGCGGGTGCAGTTACAACTTGAAAACTTAAGGGACTTCCATTTCTATTCTAGTTAGTGGCGGTGGTAAGTCAATGCGCTCTTTGTCATGGTTATAAGCCGTGCGCAACAGTATTTACCTGAAAATACATTGTCCACTAGACTACTGCGAAGGTAAGTCTGTGTAGGTGCATGTCCAGTTGTGTCAAAGCATTGTGTGTTACAACCACTACATAGCTAAAGAATATCACAAAGAAAACTTTTAAATAACGTGTATTGTTCTGTTGTTGTTGTTTTTTCCTTCAATTCAAGCAGTTGCAGAGAGTTGTTACTATGGCACTGAAATCCCTTTACCCTGTATGCTAAATTTAAAAACTGGACCTTATTCAGTAGCTTCAGTGTTAGAAGTCAATAAAAATAGTATAGTCTTTAGGCTCGCTCGCCATTTGTGCTCAAGCACACCACTAGTATTATTACTACTACGAGTACTACTACTAGCTACTTGTTCTTGGAGTTGTTGCTGCCAACTAGTAATGCAGCTTTACTGAATGTCCATCCTGAAAACCTTAATAGCAAGAGAAAGGAAGAGGGCCCTTGCTCATGCAACTAACTAGCAGTGGTCTTCATGTATTTAAAAGACTCCTATAACGTTCCTCATTATTTTGCTTTTCTACCCACTCCAGGATGTCTCAGTGATCCTGGTGCAGTTAAAAATATATAATTATATATATATAAAGATTCAATTGAAAAAAGGCTTTTTTTTTTCCCTTTTAGCCAATAGTGTATTACTTCTGTGTTACCTGTGACAAGGAAAATAACCCAAAACCTCCTGATTCCTTGCACTAAATGCAGCATCTTCCTTACCCAGTATCTTCTTGATGATGAAGTTTTTGACTGCAAGAAATTCCAGGTTCCAGGCGAGAGGCTCCCGGCGCGGGTAAAGTTAAAAGTGCGCGTCAATTTCTACCGTACCGCGCGAACGGTCCAACCATTTAATTTATTGTTTTACGCAGAAACGGTGTGACGTTTTCTACAAATGGTACGGCTGTAGTATGTTCGCACGTTTGACAAAAAACAGGTAAACTACGGCAACGGTTTTACCGTACTACGCCCGTCGCACAGTGCGAAAACCGGCATGTTATTTTGATGCCTACTGTACTATCCTACATATAGATTCCTTGCTATGTAGAATACATGGAAGTATAACCTCCTAATGTAGAACTGAACTAGACACAGCTGATGCCAATGCCACTGAAGGTCATAGATTACACAAAATAAAGTTAGCTGAAATAATAGACATCTTCCAACAGAACAGTCACAGGATCATGTGTTAATGTTACTGCATTAATCACTCCTTATGACTGCAATATTGTTCCCCAGGAATTAAATCTGCAATTTTTTGGGCAGCACAAATTCACTTCATTCATGTCTAGGAAACATTTCATTATCCTAAATTAGATAAACTTAGCGGAAAATATAGAAAATGCAATAGTTGCAAATCCCCGATGTGTGGACAGTGCATATTTCACATATACCTCAATTTGGTGGACCAGCATAAAGAAAAAAATTGCACTCATTGAAAATATCATAAGAAATTGAACATCCAAAATGATTCAATTATAGAAGAAAAAAAACTAACATTTCTACACAGGAAACTAGTTGCACACACAGGCATACACTACTAATGAATGACAGGATTTAGTTTTGATCAATACTCATTCACTGATTAAAAATATTAGGTATCACAAGTTATGACTAAGGATGAAGTGAATTACCAATTCTTACTATTCAATTATGCTACGTTTGATGATTATTACCGATTGTGGAAGTAACACAGTTAATTCCCATTCAATTACGCTAGTTTGATGGTAAAATAACTTAATTAAGTATTACATAAAGATTCATTATTACTATATACATAAAAATATACAGCTTCATATTAAAATATATTTATTTTTAATATCCATAGTATCTGTAATAATTGTTCAAACGTTTCGGCTCCATGAGCCTTCATCAGTGACTTTTTAATCCTTTCGATGCCGTAACCACATATATGCGGGTGAGAACAAGTCTGCATTCTCCGAATTTAAAAAAAATTCCATTTAGATTAAACTGTCATTTTTTTAATACGTAAAGTAGGCTTTGTACTTCTTTTAAAAAAATATTGAGGGGGGGGGGGGGGGGGGGAGGAGGATTTTATTAGTTACAGTGGCTGAGTGTTTACTGCCACGCTTGTAATCACAAAAAATCTGAACTTGATGACAACATGGAAGATGTATATGGATAAGAAAACCAAAAAGAAACAGGTTTTGACTTTGTTCATGTTAAGTTATTGAATGTGCTTCATTATTACCTTTCATAATGTTTTCAGTAGGATTAAAAATTTCTAAATTTAATAGTACGGCGTGTAAATTGCCCATTCAAAAATGTATGGGGAAAATAGCTGTTCAATTGAAACCGCACGGGGAAAGTGAAATAGTGTGTAACTAAGTGAAATAGCACAGAAACTAAGTGAAATACCGCAGTAGCTAAGTGAAATAGTACGGATAAGTGTGCATGCGTGCAGCATTAGCCTTGAAAACGTACAGTGAGAGATTCTAGTTGGAGACAATGTAATTCTGTACCACAGAAGCTCTACCCGAATGTTTTCAACATGTTAGGAGTTGTAGGCTGAAAATGAAATTCCAGAGGAAGATAATCCTGAAATACGAAGATAGTGAGTGAACGATATAGTGTAGCTACAAGTGCAAATGATTAAAAAAAGAAAAGAAAAAAGCTGGCCTACTATTAGCGAGTGATAGCACGTGTAACCTGTGCTATTAGGAATCAATAGCACTCATAAAGCAATTGAAATAGCACTCGCCGAGTACAATGTCAATTGCTTTACGAGTGCTATTGATCCCTAATAGCACGGTTACCCATGCTATTACTAATACTACAGTAATAGTATAAAATTGTATTCGATAACCCACACTTTCAGCAATGAATTGGCGGCAGAAATGATTAGTTCAGACAGTTACATGCTTTACAAGAGGGGGAGGGGAGAGGTACTTAAAGAAAACTGTTGTTGTTTTTTGTCATGGCAAATAATCTGTCATTCACCATAACCCCTAAATGCAATTCATTAGCTATCTATTCTACACTACACATCACAGTATTTAGTACACCTACTTGTTATCACACCATAAGTGAATTCCTGCCTTTGTAGTCCTCTTCTCCATTATCAGTAGCACAAAATGCAGCCTAGCAAAACGAGCAACCAACCACCTCCTACTTCAATCTTTGCAGGGTCACCAAGGACAACTTCCACAGAGGTCGAAAGTAAAGCTGGCAACAAGAGCGCGCGCAAAGACTTTGCGTGAGGTCAAAGGTGAGGGTCAGCCGTTCTTCTGCACATAACCGTCTTTCAATAAGGACACTTGAAAACGATGACGACCATTACCTGTTTGTTGTAACTTGTGAATGGCTAGTAATCGTGAATCAAACCCGAGGCTCAAACACTACAAGAATGTAGGACAAAATATAGAAGAGGGAAGAAAGAAAAGAGAAGAGGATGGCCTGCAATTGAGGAAACAGAAAAGAGAGGAACAGGTTTGTACGTTGTATACAATATGTGTATTTTTTTTGCTTGGTTTTGAAGAACACACCATTAGATTTTTTTTTTCATTCTCCTAGCTGAAAAGGCTTCAGTCGTTTATAACTAGTGTTCCTGGCAATATATTTCTTCCCACTATCTAGTCAAGCTACTAACCTCTTGTGTCTATAAGTAAATGTTCATGCAGAAATTCAATACAAGCACACGTTTTATTGCACACTATTCTATTTATTCACTATACACAAGTTTCAGACCAAGCTGACATAGGAATAAATGGAAGTGGTATGAGACTGAATAGAAGCGGTATGGGAATGGATAGAAGTGATATGGAAATGAAAGGAAGTGGTATGGGAGTGAATGAATTGGTATTACTGCTCCACATTAAGTGGCGAGAAGGATTAAGCTGAGAGCCCTGCAGTTGATGATACTGGAGTATGCACGAGTTACCATGGTATTTCACACCTCATCAACTGTTATCACTGACCGGCACCTGGGATTGAAGAGAGGAATGTTGTTGGTATCGGCAGATAATCTCGACTTTATTTTATTCATTGGATTAAATCATTGCCTATCATTATCTATACTAGTCTTCGTGTGGGCTGTCACTTGTGCTATTACTTGATTACTTTTTACTTAGTTGACTGCATACATGTATCTACTAGGAGTTAATGTATGGCTATTCTGTACTTCATTAGCAATAAGAGTGCTATTCTGACCAATATAATTAATAGACTTGTTATTTTGTGTTAGCTGAGCAAGAAAAGAAATTTAGCAGATGGAGATGGAGAAGCCGAGAAAGAACTATTTTTAGAGGTGTGTGTGTATGTGTGAGACTAGTGACTTGATGTGTGTGACTAGATGTGTGTATGTTAGGGTGCAACACCATCGACCCTTTACCCGTATCTGCATTCTGAGGTTGTTAAGGAGCAGAAGGCGGCTCTAGTTAATCTGAGACGATTTCTGACATCAAGTAAGTTGAAGCGATAGTATACTACTGATGGAGTTACGTATGTCCTCAATTCATGTACCACTCTATATAATGATCTTACTTGGTGGTCCCCATAGGCTGTAAGTCCAGTCCTCACGAATAGTCCTGTATGAATAAGTTAAGTTCGTTATGCTGGTCTACAATGTTTAAGGATAGAGGCAATATATTGGGGTAATATATAGAGGGCGGCTAGCCCAAAAATCCCCCCCCCCCCTTTCATCACACACACAAAAATTTTATTTATTTTTTTGTAATATTTACTAAAGTTGAATTTTATGATTAGTAAGATTATAAAATCATGCATATGACCAACAATTGGTTAGAATCTGGCTTAGTATTTTAGATGTCTCCTCCAGTTGAGAAATAGGCTGGGCTACTTCTAGCTTAGTACAGTCTTATCATTTTATATGCTCATCTGGAAAGGGATATCAATAGTATAATGATTACTCACAGGTACCAATACACTTATCGATGACACTATTGGATCAGGATGTCTACCAAAGATCATTGAATATCTGAGCTCTTCCAATAAGGACTTCCAAGTTAGTGGAGGATGAAATTATATTGCAAGCTCTGTGACTATTGGTGTTATTTCTCTCTAGTTTGAAGCTGCATGGATCATCACGAACATAGCTTCAGGCACTTCCGATCACACAAAGGCTGTGGTAAAGGGCGGGGCAGTTCCCATACTCATCAATCTGCTTAGCAGTTCCCATCAGCTTGTCAGAGACCAGGTAAGGTGTCATCATAAGCTTAGACGTTGACTCAGCGAGCAAGCGCTGCTGACACCAATTGAGTGCATCAACTGGGTGGAGTGTGCACCAACTTTAGGTTTGGAAGTGGTTAGTAGTGCTGGATAGAATTCCTCTAGCACTTGCTGTTGACTTGTAATTATCTTTTAGAACAATGGTCAAACTGTAAAATTGAGCTTTATTTGTTTAAACTACTGATCCAAGTTACTACTCATGACATGCTACTATTGAGGGCTGAGGTAACAGTGTATTTTATTATTCTGTTTTGGGGACATTCGATAGTAAATTAATATGTCTTCTTTAACGGGTTCGTAGCATTTTTTAATACCATAGAAGGCGTTATTGAATTCAATAGGCTGTAAATAGCTTGTTCTTATGATAAGCTGCATTTCAAGAAATTGGCTGCAATGCAAATATGGATCCCACTGGATTGAAGTCTGAGGCAGATGGTCTGATACAAGAAGTGAATGGCAAATAATGGAATTTGTTCACAAGATGGGAGAACTGTGTCCCTGTTTATGACCTGTCAGATGATAGAAGCCAAACTAACAAAGAGCAATTTTTGCCACGTCTTACTATATCTGACATGCCTCAACGAAATTTGCATGATGTTGAAATATGCCGCGATACGGGTTAAAAAATGCCAATGGCTTCACAAGAGCATACAGAAGTGCCTACTCTGGCAACTAGCTACAATTTTCTCAAAATTAAAATGTCCACATTGTATTTGTCATTTAAATTCACCAAGTAGTATATTTAGTAAACAATACCTGAAATTGAAATCAAATTTAAGAACTAATGCCAGAAAGTGATTCTACGCCCCAGAAAACACTGCTGGAGTAATTGCTCATTGTACATACATCTAGAATATGTTCGTCCATTTCACAGGTGTGAAATAAATATTTATAATTTTGCAGAGTTCCTCAGTGCTGACATAATGTCCAGCAAGTGTATTTTATATAATTTGCTATATGCACAATAGCTACAAACCATACATACTTTCTGCACGACTAGACATAGAAGAACAAATGCTCCCACACTAAGCAGGCACTGGTGTGTGTGTGTGTGTGTACCAATGTGTGATGTTCCTGTTCCAGGCTATGTGGGCCCTGGGCAACATCTGTGGTGATGGCCCTCAGATGAGGGGTGTGGTCCTGAAGGCGGGCATCTTCCATCCCCTCATGCAGATCCTGGAGAGTCAGCAGCAGATGGCGGTGTCTCAGGTCACAGCTGCGTGGGTCCTCAGTCATCTGTGTAAGGGTTGCTCTGCCAGAGATGAGGTAAGTACAGGATGTGATCAAAAGTTGGTAGCAGGTGCTTGCATTTGGACCCTTTACCAGTTTCGTTTGCTTTGAGGATTTGTCTTGCATTAGTGTATGAAATGATATTGAGATGTGATGATGATTATGATGATGGAGATGATGATGATGATGATGGAGATGATGATGAAGATGGAGATGATGATGATGATGATTAGTCTGGCATCGCCGACCCTTTCCCTTCCCTATATTGGTGGGCGGGGAGGAAGGAAAGGGTCTGGTAGCTCTAGTAACAACGACTTGTGCAAATGACATCACAGGTTTATTGCGTCATCATTAACGCGCAGGCTAAAATCAATCGTGAATCAAATATTTCGTTGCAAGTAAACACTTTGTTGGAATATCTCGTAGTGACTGGTGTTTCAATAATGCAAGAACAACAACAACAATAATGGCTGGTTCACACTTGGGTAGGAGTTGGTCGTATACAAGTGACAAACTCTAGAAACAAGCACTCTTTCCGTACCCTGTAGGGAGAGCTACAAAACATCTCTTTTTAAAATTCCTTTTCATATCTGCTCTGGCTTTATGCATGAGACTGTAACTTCTAACACGCTCTTCACCACTTGATCTTCCATAAGTAACAACGCGGAATAAACTGGGGCGCATTGAATATGTGGTTGAGGAATGCGCTTAATTAATGATTCTGCAATCTGATTGGAGTGCCACTATTTAGGTGCGGCACAAGTCGTTGATACTAGAGCTACCAGACCCTTTCCTTCCTCCCCGTCCACCAATATATGGAAGGAAAAGGGTCGGCGACGCCAGACTAGATGATGATGATGATGATGATGGAGATGATGATGATTATGGAGATGGAGATATTGAGATGACAGCGAGCTAATAGAAAAAAAAATTTATTACTAGGAGAGAAGGAAACTTTTTGATGTGGGAACATGACAGTATGTACTATATAATTCACTTCAAGTTCTACCATTGCTAGTTGCTTCTGTTCATTGAATAGTGTGTCTTGTTTAGTGAGCGAGTCAAATAATTAGAACAACTGCTTAGCATGCACACCATCTTCCTTGCTCGCTATTTTAGGTGATGGGATGTCTGCCGGTGGCGGTGAAACTGCTCTACCAGGACGATGTGCAGGTGCTGTCAGACGCCCTCTGGTGTCTCGCTTATCTGTGTAAGCAACGTTGTAGATGTAGAGAATGGATGAGTGTGACAAGGTGGATGAGTGGGCGAGTCACTGGGATGAGTGGGTGGGTCTGGGTGTGTGGGTGGGTCACTGGGTGAGTTGGTGTTCGTGACTATAGATAAGTTTCTAGGGCTATGGTTAAAAGTTGTTTCTTTAGTTAATGTAGGTGTGTGTGTGTGTGCACGTGTGACATATTATAGCTGATGGTACCAATGACAAGATTGAGCGCGTGCTTCAGAGTGGGGTATGCCGTAGACTGCCGGAGTTGCTCCTCTTTACCAATAGTGATGTCGTCATACCAGCTCTGAGAACTGTTGGGAACATCTTGACAGGAGATGACACACAAGCACAGGTGTGTACACGTCTACATGCTCTTGCTCGTGTCTGTATGTATGTGTGTGCATGCACCACATATCTGGCATGCACATGTTAGTATACGTGTGCTCATGCCCGAGACTGTATGTATGTATGTGTGTGCACATGTCTATGTATCTGTGTGCATGTGTCTATGTGAGTGTTCATATTTGTGTGTGTGTGTGTGTGCACATGTGTCAGGTGATGATCAACTGTTCGGTATTGCCCGTTTTGCAAGGACTTCTGAAGACAAGCTCTGACAACATCATCGTCAAGAATGTGTGCTGGTGTCTGTCCAACATCACTGCCGGGAATAGAGTGCAGATACAGGTGAAACCACACCCATTCTTAATTCAAATAACTGCCATACAGAGGTCAGAGTACACATGTTCATTCACAATAAAAAAAATATCATAAAAGCTTGAGCTATTAAATTCCTTCAAGCTTCAAACTGAAGCTAAAGAATTGATTTGTTGCATGCACTCACCCATAAGTATCTAGTGATGTCAACTTTCAGAATATTCAAAGACTACACCGACTTCACGATTAAGTTCAAACAACATTTTTTGTCTGACAGTGATTGGGCTTTCCTAGGCCCAAAGGGCAAAAATGATAAGGGAACGCAGCAAAAGTCTGTGCATTTAGTGAAGCACAGCTGGTTCTTCTAAAGGCATAGCAGCCCTTGAAGATGCTATACAGACCCCAGGCAGCACTTCCTGTGAGTATGAGAGTGCATATGTAGAAGATAAACCATGTTTAGAAGTTGCCTTGAGAGTGAGTACATATTATACTGAAACAAAAGTACATGTATTGCAAATTAAGGAATTAATTGTAGTATGAGTATTATTTTAATACTGTGAAATTGTTCTACGGGGGAGGGAGGGAATGAAACCATTGCATATCATACTTTAATGCTGTGACATTGTTCTACGGGGGAGGGAGGGAATGAAACCATTGCATATCATACTTTAATGCTGTGACATTGTTCTACGGGGGAGGGAGGGAATGAAACCATTGCATATCATATACTTTTACTGACTATTGTTTTATCTTTTACAGTTAACAGCTTTCAAAATATAGCTTTTTTAAATTATGATTTTTTTTAAAATAACATTTCTATCACCTGCCTGAAACTAAATTCACCATACAACAAGTCATGGTTGCTTTACAAATTGTTGGTAAGCAAGTGCCGAGTGTGACTGATTCAAAATAGATAGCAATAGACCAACAAGATATTGAGCCAATTTTATAAAATAAAAAAATAAAATAAAAAAATAAAAAAATAAAATTAAAAAAATAAATTTGTTAATGTATTGTCTGTATTAGCGTGCCTGTAAATTTGTGTGTATTGTTTGTTTGTTTGTTTGTAGGCTGTGCTAGACTGTCAGTTGTTTCCTCAGATCCTGGATGTGATGTCAGGTACTGCAGACTACAAGACCAGGAAAGAAGCTGCCTGGGCAGTCCTGAATGCCACCTCTGGCGGGACTGAACATCAGATCAGGCGAGAGATAAGAATGAACTATTCTATGACTGCCAGGGTCGGGGGGGGGGGGGGGATATTCAATTTGCCTATTATTTACTAAAAGTTACAATGTCAATTGTTGGTCAGCTTTACGGTACATGGGTTTGATTAATGTAATTAAGAACTTCATATTAAATTTTTACGGTACATGGGTTTGATTAATGTAATTAAGAACTTCATATTAAATTTTTACGGTACATGGGTTTGATTAATGTAATTAAGAACTTCATATTAAATTCTATTACTGTTCCGCTTTCAATTAACCCTCAAAATAATGTGTAGCAAATGTATCTCAAGTTGCTATGTTCACAATCAACCTTAATTTAACTATCTATTACTGAACCCTGTCCATTGCTGTGCTGGATTGGGTTACATGTATCTGTGTGCGTGTGTACAGGTACCTAGTGACTTGTGGGTGTATACAGCCTCTGTGTAACATGTTGTCAGTCCATGACAACAGGATGGTGGGCATTGTTTTGGAAGGACTAGAAAACATCCTCAAAGTGGGCAGGAAATCTCTAATGAAAGATGAAGTCAATCCGTACGCCATACTGATCGAGGAAGCTTATGGTGAGAATGGCTACAGGGAACAGGTTGGGGCAAGTTATGCATGATCCTATGCAGTAAACAGTTAATTAATTAGGGATGTCACGCATACACAAACACACAGAAGATTTAATTTGAGGTGTGGACTTTTAGTGTTGTCAACTTTTTTTTTTTTTTTTTTTTTTTTTTCCCCCATGGCAGGTCGGGACAAAATAGAGAACTTGCAGATGCACAACAGTCTAGAGATAGCCCAGCATGCTGCTCAGTTGGTCGATATGTACTTCTCTGGCTCATGATTTCTTCTGAGGCTACTAATTGTACACATAACCAACTCCACCCACCCACCTAATGCAACTACAACCCAACCAACAACCTGCAACTTCAACTCATAATTCATTTTCTTGTTGTATCAACTTCCATGATGCCATGGTCACCATTACAAATTTTAATCTGGTTTCATTTCGATTGTGTGATAGAAATTTTTTTTGTTAAATGTTTTAACTGTAATCATAACATTTCTTTGACATACCCTTTACCCAAAAGCAGTCCCATTATATAATATAAAATGAGGTGTCACTAGGTGTGAACAATCACTGGTGACTAACAGCTGAAATAGATTCATGCCCTTTAATTTTGTCCAGCAGTGAATTCCTTTGAGCCATCAGCTGAGAGTAATTAGCTTGGAGATGGCTTTCCCTGTCAGTCTGGTGGTATACCTCCTCCTTTAAAGTCTACAAAACAAAATGACACACTAATAATACCCACCATCAGTCTTCTTAGTTATAAACATAATTAAATAGTTGTGTGCAGCATTATGAGGTTGTAACCATTCACTTTGTACACAGGCAATAAGCAACACTTGTCACAGAATGTGACAGTGAAAATAACTACTATGGTATATCAATAGGTATGAAGTAAACTACCACCAGTAATATCTTGTGGCAAAGGCACTAGTTACAGACGCATCCTTGAAAGCGCTAGTTACAGACGCATCCTTGAAGGCGCTAGTTACAGACGCATCCTTGAAGGCGCTAGTTACAGACGCATCCTTGAAGGCGCTAGTTACAGACGCATCCTTGAAGGCGCTAGTTACAGACGCATCCTTGAAGGCGCTAGTTACAGACGCATCCTTGAAAGCGCTAGTTACAGACGCATCTTTGAAAGCGCTAGTTACAGACGCATCCTTGAAGGCGCTAGTTACAGACGCATCCTTGAAGGCGCTAGTTACAGACGCATCCTTGAAGGCGCTAGTTACAGACGCATCCTTGAAGGCGCTAGTTACAGACGCATCCTTGAAGGCGCTAGTTACAGACGCATCCTTGAAGGCGCTAGTTACAGACGCATCCTTGAAGGCGCTAGTTACAGACGCATCCTTGAAGGCGCTAGTTACAGACGCATCTTTGAAGGCGCTAGTTACAGACGCATCCTTGAAGGCGCTAGTTACAGACGCATCCTTGAAGGCGCTAGTTACAGACGCATCCTTGAAGGCGCTAGTTACAGACGCATCCTTGAAGGCGCTAGTTACAGACGCATCCTTGAAGGCGCTAGTTACAGACGCATCCTTGAAGGCGCTAGTTACAGACGCATCCTTGAAGGCGCTAGTTACAGACGCATCCTTGAAGGCGCTAGTTACAGACGCATCCTTGAAGGCGCTAGTTACAGACGCATCCTTGAAGGCGCTAGTTACAGACGCATCCTTGAAGGCGCTATAATTACAGACGCATCCTTGAAGGCGCTAGTTACAGACGCATCCTTGAAGGCGCTAGTTACAGACGCATCCTTGAAAGCACTAGTTAAACCAAGCAAGCCGACACTGCTGTGTATATCTTCACGACTAGACTTGATTCACTACACCATAAGCTGTTTAATAGAATAGAAACCTGCCTTGTCATAAGAACTTCTCACACAGGTGGAAAGAACTCTTACCTCCAGCCTCCTGGGTATGGCGCTGGCCTCCAGCTGCTGCAGATGCTTGAAAGTACTCGTCTCCACTGATGCCTGCTCCACCTGCTCATGAGTGTCTACCAGTTGCTTGGACAGAGAGCTACCTCTAGACTGGTAGCCACCAGTCAGCAACTTCAGCTTCTTCTCGAGCTTGGCTGCTTTCTTGGCTTGCTTGGTCATCTGCTGCCTGTTAAACTGAAGTTTCTTCTCCAGCGTCTCTAGTCGGTCCTTAGTGGATGCCATCGAAGCTCTAATAAATTAGTAGAAATAATACTCGATATATTGCCAATATATAACCCAGCTCTTTCAATAGCTGTGTGTGTGTGTGTGTGTGTGTGCTGGGGGGGGGGGGGGGGGGGGGGGGGGGGGGGGGGGGTGGAGGAGGAGGTACCTGGTGTATCTGTTCTGAGCAGGAACATAGAGCACTTCCTTGTAGCACTCCTCCCAGATGGCAGCATATTCAGCTGCAGTTAGCTCCTTGTGACCCATACCTTCCTTCACCACCAGCATCTCCTGGGCTAGGAGCTCATGTGCCTACAAGAGAAAGACCACACACACACACACACACACACACACACACACACACACACACACACAAATAAAGTGCAGAGTAGATGCACTAAAAATGTATAAGTGTATCTAAAAAATAATAGATATAAAATGAGCAATGACCACAGCGTTAGATCAGTGCCATATCATAAGCTTACCATGTTTCTCTCTTCCTCTTGCAAAGTCTCGTAGTCATCTTCCAGGTCAGCCTTGACCTTGCTGAGAGTTGCCTTGGGTATCTTGCCAGTGCTGTGGTGGATCAAGTCGTGTCTTAACATGGACAGCATCTCTTGCTTGATCAGCTCCTCCGCCTATAAAGTATGCAATTTCTGTGGTCAACATAGTATTTTACATACTATAAAATGAATAGAGTCCAATAATGAAGTTCTAGATTGTGCAGTACTGTGCTGTTCTGCTTGTATACAATGACCTCCTTGGAAAATTAAAAAGACAGCTATGAAATGAAAGTTTATTCAACCAAGTTCTGTTTTTGTTTTATAATATCACCACTGATCAGCACAACCACTAGAGTATCTATAACATCAGTATTAGAAACTGTTGAGGTACAAACATCAGAATGTTGGAACATCAGCAAAGAAGTGATGTTTGTGAAGTCTATTAGTAGTTCAGTACCCATCAGCTACCAGTGACCCTAGAGGCCATCACTCTGAAGTTATAATGCATTCATATCATAAACACCTTCCATAAAAGGTTATTTAGATCTAATTTGAGAAAAATTAAATTCAAATATTTAAAAAAAATTGCAATTATTCCCAAGTATGGTGGAATTATGTACCTTGTAGAGATCCCTATACTTCTGGTCTTTGTGAGGAGCACCTCTCAAGATGGATGTATTTACGTCTGTTGGCCGAGGCAGTTTACGCTGCACAGACTGAGACTGACGCCGCCACTCCTTCTCCTCTGTTATACGTAAAAAATCCACACACACAAAAAAAAAACAATACGCATGCACACATACAAATTAATAATTAATAAGAAAAAAATCAGAAGAAACTAATAAACAGCCAAAGCAACTGCGATTAATTGCTAGCTAAATCACAATTTATATACTAATGAATCACTTTATATACAGTGGATCAGTGGAACGTTTTCTACATTTTAATTCTGTAGATTTTTTTAGTTGAATACAGAAAAAAAAAAAAAGAAAAAAAAAAAAAAAGTAAACCAAAAAAAAAATTAGTATTTGACTAGCCCAACACTTAAACACTGCAGGAGCAATAAGCTCCTGACAGTAACTAAAACTAAAATGAAAGTGAGAGTAGAACATTTCTTACCCTTTTCTTTCCTCTCTCGCTCCTTCCTCTCCTCCACATCTGCTGCATCCTCCACCTGCAGCCCCTCCCCTTCCTCTTCCCTGCCCCCAGCTCCGTCCTCATCCACTTCAGGCATCACCAGTTCAAAGTCATTCTTGGGAGCTGGTAAGCTGCTCAGCCCTGCCTTCAATTGAGCCTGCATTTCTAGCTGCTGCTGCTTGAAGTCTTCAAACATCTCGCCACCTGGGGTCTCCGTGTTGATGCTCAACTGGTCCCGCACGGGAGTTCGCCCAGGGGTCATCGCTCCAGGGGTCTGAAACGGCGTCTGGCGAGGGGTTTGCCTAGGAGTCAGCCCACCTCTGAGTGTGCTATCCCCTCCACTGCCTATGAGAGGCGTCATGACCCCGCCCACCATTGGAGCCGTCGCTCCCAGCTTCACCACTTCGTCGATCTCAGTGTCAGAAATCTGAGGAGCAGGAAGGATCAGTTTGCTTCTCTTCTTAGCAGGCTCTCCTGCAGTGCTGTGAGAACAGTGAGGGAGAACAACTCAATGAAGAGGTTGGACAAACTGCCCATACAAACCCCACACTAATGAAGAGGTTGGACAAACTGCCCATACAAACCCCACACTAATAAAGAGGTTGGACAAACTGCCCATACAAA